>JGI26530J50255_1002933_pt1 | contig 9549 bp, 7 predicted proteins | sample ThiBiot_500_plan_2_FD_50255 | JGI IMG/M metagenome (IMG submission 50255) | reverse complement strand
AAAAAAACCAAAAGCAAAAATTCGATATTGATTTTTGTTTTTGTTTAAAAAGGGAAGTCGATCGTCATATCGATGAACTAACAGCATTAAAACATGAAAAATTAGAAATCGAAAAACGTCTACGTCGTTTGAAACTCGAAAAAGCCAATCAATTAAAAAATCGAGATAAAGATCTCAACAGTTCAGACAACGAAAGTCCTTNTGAAAGCGATCAAGAATCTACTAAAAACGAAGACGAATCATCGGCAATTAGCAACGATCTAGCCGCGGCCAATGCCGATGATCAAGATATTGAAAATCTCGACGAAACAAAGATCGAAGATCTAGACAAACGTTTAACTCTTGTTACACGAAAATATCTGCTTATTAAACGTCGTGTTATTGAAAAACAATCGCAAACTCGTGCACTTCATCTCGGACAGGATCGTTTTCGTCGACGATATTGGTATTTTTCTCATTTATCNGGTATTTTCATCGAAGGATTAACAACTGGTGACATATCAGCCGATGAAATCAAAGATTCTGTTGAAAACATGACGAAACAAAAGCTCGACAAAACCGGAGAAAATCTTCCCGTATCAAAATCGACGCAACGAAAAAAACAAACAACTAAATCGACTTCGAATTGTTCCGGAACGAACGCCGACGAACAACAAACGAATCAACCGACGAATGATCTCACGTCATCGTGCATCAAAACCGAAAAAGAACAAGAATCAATTCCAAATGAAACCGATGACAATCTACCACTGGATTTATCCTGTTCGAAATCGAAACGTTTGTGTAATNACAACTATTGGTCATCGAAAACAAATGTCAACCAAAAAATCGATCCATTCATCGATATCAAACAAGAAAATATCCTCAATATATCGAATTCAGATAATCANTATCGACAAATCGAACAATCGATTCGTGAACAATTTCAATACGCACAACCGTTGCCGATATCCGATGGTGAGAAAGAAAGACAAAAAAAAACGAATCAATTCAGTTNGAATCTTTGTGCTTTTAGATGTTCAATCCGGTTGGTGGATTATTCAGTCAGTTGACGAGTTAAAAACTTTCATGAAATCATTAGCTAAACGCGGTCAACGCGAACGATATTTATGTCGAATGTTACAACGTTATTTCGACGTTCTTAGNCAATCGCTGTCGAACACGAAAGTCGATCTCTCATCGCCTTCGAGCGAAGATTCTACTAATCTTCCCGAAGAGAATTCATCGAATGACGTTACCGAAACGAAGCCATCGAATGGCAAGCAAACGCACGGCATGGATATTCTCAATGAAATCTATAATTTCTCGCATCGAATCGTCTCGTCAAGTCTTCATTGTCGATCGTATAACGTTCATCAATCTCGCAAACGTTTGACTTATTCGGATATTCAATNGAAAGGCTCGGATATTCTCGATGAAGCCAAAGATCTGCTAGCTGAAATCGAACGAAATATCGAACGACGATATCTCAAACATCCGTTCGTTCGTAAATATGAAATCAATGTCTCATCGATCAATCGCACGAATTCATCGAACGACGAATCATCGAACGAGCAAACGTCATCGTCTCGATACGACGAAGTACCTCAACAACTCGAACGTTGGCGACGGACAGTCTACGAATGTCGAACGCCGGCTCAATTGGCTCTTTGTTTAACTCAACTAGACCGTTGCATCGCTTGGGAACGATCGATTATGCGTGTTTTCTGTGAAATATGCAATTGTGATACGGATGAAGAGAAANTGTTGCTCTGCGACGGATGTGATCACGGTACACATACGTTTTGCTTTCTTCCGCCAATGTCATTCATACCGCCGAATGATTGGTATTGNTATGTCTGTATTGGCAAAGCTAAAGGAGAGAATCTTTGTTTCGTTTGCGGAAACAAAGCTGAACGTGAGTTCAATCGATGTGATCATTGTGGCAAATATTTTCATGAAGATTGCTTGAAAAATGCTCGGCAATTCAAAGGCAAATGGTTCTGTATTCTATGTGCGGCGAGTGAATTGCCTGAGACAGATTCAACGAAGAATGTATGACAGACAGTTTTGTTTTTCTGAAAGATAAATTTACATTGTTGATTGTTCTATAGCAAAATGCTCGGCAAACATCTCGATCAACGACGAATAATCGAAATCGAAAATCGAAAACAAATACGGCAAGTCTCGTTCAAGAATCACATTCGAATTCATCTCATGGCGATGCAACATGTGAAAATACGGAACTAATCGATGATGAGAATTCTTCATCGCCTCCGCCTCCTCCGGTTGTAACAAATTCGAAAAAGAAATCATCGAAAAAAACAAAAGTAAGTCAAAACTTATAAAATCTTCTCGTTGAATTCCTAAATGAATTATTAAATAGTGATATTACAATTGCATAACTTAATCGTCAACACGAAACTGCGAATATTTTAAAGAAGAAGATGGTGATGATAGTCTTGTAGGACAAGCGCTCGATCAATTATTTACTACGAACAGTTTTTCAACATCAGTATTCGCATTTATTGTCCTTGTATATTATCATCTAGAATGTCAGATTGTAAATGTTTTCTCTCTCTTTCTTTGTACATGTGTGTGTGTGTGCGTGTGTGCGTAGTAGCAAATTCATAAATAATCGAGAAGAAAATGATGACGATCACTAGAAATATATGTTTAACTGTTTTGTTTTTCTTTGTATTATTTAACAAGTAATATAATGTTTGCTCGATTTCAATTAAATTGATCAATAATATTTATTATGTTCGAATTTCAATTGTTCTATTAGTACGTAANCGTACAACTGATATTCTTTCGTTCGATTTCAATAAGACGAAATGTTTGNGCTTGATCGATTCGATTTGCACATGAGCATAGAGATGAATTCTGATTTTTGATATAGAAATAGCCGGTTGGTAAACGCGATTGAAAGATAATTGTTGAATTTGTTCGAATACAATTCGATTGTTGATCGAGTTGAATGATTTTCAAAAAACGATTGACATGTTCTTTGCCGTATTTCATTCGAAGATATCGTTCATCGGATAGATAAAATTCTGGTTTACGTCCATCGATTAACAGAACGTATTGTTCCGATCGAAGACATCGATGTCGACGAGGTGTACCGTTGTTTGTCAAGAGAAAAATCGAACCTGTTTCGTTCGACGATTGACCTAATCGAACTTCACGATTGACAATAATAACCGGTAAATTTGTGTCGACCGTAACCAATTGAACGTAGGTTATTACGCCTGATTGTTTCGTTAATGACCAAGATTGTTTACTTCGATTGAAAAAACCGACGACGGGATAATGATCGGAGAGTTCGATGAGAGGAAGATTTTTCGAATTGTAAAATCGATGATGACTACCAAGAGAATGCCATTGCTTCGAAGCCATTCGATCGATGATTAAATTAAACCACGATACATCTTTGGGTGCATGATTTTTAACCAGAAAAATATAATCTAATAATTGACTACCATGTCGAGCATTTGTCATTGCGTTATACGAACTATCCCAACTGCAAGGTATACTTGTTGGATAGAGAGTTTGTGATTGAAGATTTAAAATATCTAACATATTCTCGTATTGTTGAGTATGATATTTATCGATATTGAAATCGCCAAGTATGAAAACAAGTTCATCTTTTGAAAGATTTCGTGTTTGAATAAACGTATTGATTTCTTGCATTTGTTGTTCACGAATTTTATCTTCACCTTGAAGATAACAACCACGATAATCATTCGGTTGAAGGTGCGTACCGAACACATGTATAGGATATCGAGATTGACCGTAGAGAATCTTTGCATAAACAAAACCTGTTCGAACAAATCGATGTGCACTACATGCATGATTGAATAAATATTCGATCGTATAGACAATTGGCCATTTACTGAGAATAATCACACCACCACCAACGAATTTCAATGAATATTCACCAACATGATCGTTCCATCGTTCATTCCAGTTGTGTTTATGATCTTCATTGCCAAGAATCGGTGTACTGTATGAATATGTTTGATTCAATGCATGGAGAAGAATTTCACTTGGTTTCGTTTGAAAAACTTCTTGTAAACAAAGTATATCGTTTGTATAAATAAATTTTGCTTTAGTTAGCAGATGAGCACGTGTTATTTGATCACGTTCGAAAACAAGAATGCTTGGTAGAAACATGACATTGTATGTCATTAATGTGATTTGATGTAAATCATCATTTGTTCGACAGATGAAAATCAACGAAAAGAAGAGAACTACTCGTTTCATTTTCGTTACCATAAAGGAATAAATAAAAATATCTCGTTCGATTTCTTCGTCTTATCAAATTGACATTTTATCGATAAACTTTTTGCGTTGACTTATTTTTTTTCTTCTTAATATGATTTTTTGAAATAAAAGATTATGATCTAGTTATAATCGTCGATGATATAAACAACGAAACATTCATGTCTAATCCCGTGCATATTATCTTACAGTTGAAATAAAAAGCTAGGCAATCATTTCAACAGTAATCTCGTTGTTGTCACTTATATGTGTGTATAAACACATTCATATTATCATACATTATCACGTATTCAATCTTTCATTTGCAATCAAGTGCATACATCAAATGCATCATTCGATTTTTCTCTTTCTCTCTTCTTTCCTTTTTATATTTCGATCAACTGTATAGCGTACTCTTAACTATCACGCTTCCTGACTTTGTACTTCGAAAAGAAAAAGGAGGAAAAAAATTACGCAAGAGTCATACATTTGGCCGGATGCTTATAATGTTCATATGCATGTCTATATGTTTACATCATCTTGCTGAACATATATATATCTTTTCTCTGTCATTTCGACGCATCTTCATATGATAACGAAGGATGCTCGCAGCAACAACTGATCATAAAAGTCATTATGCTGAACAAATTCATTATGAAGTCGAATGGACAGAAGAGATTCCAACAGGTATTTCATGGCTTAATTTATTAACTGCTCAATCCATACCGGAAGAAACCGATATTGTTGAAAGTCCACATCCACAATCGCCTGTACGACGTCCTAGTGAAAGTAGCTGTTCATCAGCAGCGTCCGTCGAAAGTTGTTATGTTGTATTGGAAATTCAACGACCTCGATCAGGAGATGAAGTATCGAATAAGATAGATAATGAGACGGAAGAAGCCGAAGAAGTCGAAGAAACTATAGTTGAAGAAATTGAAGAATTAAATTTTGCTCAAACTGCACATGATCATCATGATGTTCATATTGATCAACTTGCTATTTCAATGACAACTCAAGTAAGTTTCACTAAATTGGACCATCGTTTTGTCTTTTAAAATCTGTTTGTTTTTTCTCTTTGGCAAAAGCTACCTATCGAAGATTATGTTGTTGAACGGCAACAAGAAGAAATCGCTCCTGTTGATAACTATGCTCAAGTCACCGAAACTGTTATTTTCGAAACGCCCAATGATTTTCTTTTTCAAAAAGCTAAAACACTCAGTCGATTTACAAAACGTATGAAAGCCATGTCGTATCTTGCCAACAAAGAGAGACAACTCTCGAGTTCATCAGATGATAATGAATCGATAAAAGCAGTTAAACATAAACCTACACGAAAAATTCACGAATACCATCCAACAGCTCTCTTAGCAGCCGCAAGTAAACTACAACCGTGTTCTCCTAATCAATCGACAACAAGTCTCGATTCAATCGAAGAAAAAACGCCACCATGTGATCAAGTTCGAATAACAACAACGTTTTCTAATTTATCAACTAAACGCGTTTTAAATCCTATTCAAAATCCACGATCAGCAGGTCCAACAATGGGAACGACAACATTAACACGAACGTTTGCATTCGATCGAGCTTGTATGGAAAAATACGGACAAACAACCGAGAACAAAGATGAACCGATTGAAATTCAAGTAAAATCGATCGATGAAAGTAAAAGTCATTTTAACGAATCAACTACGACCGATCGATTAAACGATCGATCATTTGCCAATACTATTCAAACGCCATTCTATATCGGTAGTGATCGAAGTACAATCGATGGTTCAGAAATCGATCATCCCGTATCAGCAACGCCTTCTTTACTCATTCAAACCAATAATCAATCAAAAACATCATCGATTCTTTCGTCAATGAAAAAATANGCTCAAACACTCAAAAATGAATATTCTCCATCGAATCCAAATAATNCATTTAATGAACCAACTTTATTACAAGTAACATATCTCGACGGNCGACTGCCATTACGCGACGATCAAGCACGTGAATCATTTCGACAGAATCAAATGCTATCCGATTCGATTGCAAGTCGACTCAATCGAGTTCATTCGAATAAAATGTGTTCGAATCAAGATCTTTCTCAAACAACATTTCATATGTCCTATCGAAAACGAATGTTAAATCGTTTTCGAGCATTTGTAGAAAATAATTCATCGACTTCGTCGACACTACCATCATTTTCATCGTCGTCTGACACGAGACCATGGCAGCACAAGACCATAGCTGAATTATTCAATGAAAGAAAAGCGAAATCAACTCGTCACAATTAAATCCAACGCAAAATTGACAACCAACGAGAAAACGTTTTCTATTACATTTTTTTAATTTAATAAATAGTCTATGCATTTCTATTGTTTCTTTCCGTAATAAATAATAATTGAAATTTTATCATTAATAATCTTTTAATCCAAAAACTAATTCGAGAATATTCAACTTCAGTTATTTTTCATTTCCTTTCCCGATATAAAAATAGCACTGATTATCTGATCCGATTAAACATTGTCTAGAGAATCTGGTAGGCATGACGTCAAATTGTAAAGTGAAAAATTATTACACTAAGATTTCATTTTCTGTCTATTTTTTTTTATTCGTATCGTTGTGTTTCTTCTTTGATTTTATGTACGTAAGTCAAATAATAAGAAGAAAAGAAAAGAAAAATATATATATATATATAATGTGAACAACAATAGAAATTTTGTTGTCATATAAATGAGAATATTCAATACAAACAACAGTTGAAATATATTTATCGACTACAGTTTTTATGATAGAAAACATGAACAAAATGAAAGAATAAATGAAGACTAGCCGTCCTCAATGGTTGGATAGGAAAAGAAACGATGACTATTTGCGAACTTTCTTATGATTTATATTTCCGGTGGCTGTTGGTGGTATTGATGGATTGTATTCTGTCGTTGTCGATGGTGTTACAAATTGAATCGATGAAACATGCGAATCACTTAATGTTTTTCCTCGTTGAGATGATGGCGCGTCTTGTGAATTCATATTTCTCAACGAATGAACCGTTGGTAGAGTACTTGTTGCTCCTAAATCCGAGCTTTTCTTTGATTGTTTTTTAACTCGTGTTTTACGTGTATTATCATCGAGATCGACTAAACTATTTCGGTTATCTTGTACTTTCACATCATCATTGATCTAATCAAAACGACAAAACAAGTTAATTTTGTTTGATAAGAGAAAAACGAATTTCCTGTTTTTATTCTTACATCAGGCAAATCATTGTCTGCAGTTGTTGTTGTCGTCTGTTCATGTTGTTTAATATAATCCATCAATGCCAAATGTGCAAATACATATTGATCTTCTGTTTGTACACTTCCTGCTCGTTCGCTTCTCATTTTCATCACAGTTGCTGGCATATCAATATTCATCTTTTCTAAGTAACGTTTTATTCCGATGTCAATTGCACAAAATGTTCCCGTACGTCCGATGCCAGCTGAACAATGAACAAGAATCGGTGCCTGTGTTTGAGTTAATCGTTTGTAATAGTTAACACGTTCGAGAAAGTCTAATGCATCGTTTGTATTCGGTGGAATACCGTGATCAGGCCATTTTATATAATGTGCATGATAGATCGTTCGAACATCCGAATGATTTTTCTTTCTCAAACTTAATTTCGTCACAATAAAACTCGAAAATCTCTCGGATTCTTCGTTTTGAATTTGATATAAACCGGCATTGAGTACAGCTTTAGTTTCGGACGGCCAATATGGATAACATTTAATTGTATTCGACTCTCGAATGTTGGTTGTCATGACAATAATAACGATATTTTCCTGCCAAACCATGCGCCAAAAATCTTTGACTGTTGATTCAAGTGGTCCTATATTTAGAAGAAAAAGANCGGAAATTATTTTATTGTTGCGTTTCTTTTTATTACCTTGAGTAAAAATATATGCTTTTTCTTGATTATTGTATCCACTCACATAGTTGGCATTAATGAAGTCACTTTTGTCNTCATAATCTGGTTGCAGTTTGACACGTGTCGCTTCGCCGGGTATCACATCTCGATAACGAGATTTACTAAGATTTCGTTCATCTCTAACAAAAGAATTCGATGTCATTGAAATCNTATTTGAAAATAGATTACTTTGCTGCACGTGTATCTTTCGCAGGTGGATTAGGTAGTTTTCTATATTCTTGTCGAATGAANGCTTGTGTTTTAGCAAGAAATTCATTCGTATTTGACGATCGATTGATTGTTGTTTGTTTATCATAGTCACTCATGCCGGTTTTCCTTTCTGCTTGATTTGCTGGTATTCGTAGAGAGTTTTCATTTATAATCGAAGTATTTTTTGATTGTAGTTGACTGAAAAAAAAANAGAAGAATGTCAACAGAAATTAATCAATCATAAATGTATGCAGAATAAAGAGAAAGAAAGAGAAAAACAAAATAAACATAACGAATAATTATTGTCTTCGCGTGTATGCAAAATATCATTGTTGACTATGTATTTTTTTACCTTGAGACATTACGCGCTCGATTCACTTTTGAATAATTAGAATTTTGCTGATGGTTCGAACGATAGGAATGATTATGATTATGATGATGATGGCGATAATGAGGATTATGTTCAGAGAAATAGGCTTCATCATCATCATCATAGATTTTGATTAATGGAGTGTATTGATCACGAGGTGAGACAATCGAATATGATGATGGTGATGTGTAATCATCAAGAAGTGAATAATAATATGGTTGAGATATTTGCTGTCGGATAATTGTAGGATAGGCTGAATAGATCGATGGAAGTGTTTGCGATGGCGGATAGTTGCTCATTATTTGATAAGTGAGAAAAAGTTAATCGTGTTGATATCGATGAGACAATCAAATAGGGAACTATGTGCGTGTGTTATGAGGCACAAGAGAAGAACGACGAGCAAAATGAGAGAGTATTTGATGCACTTGAGGTAGTCGAGCATGGACAGGAAAGAAAGAAAAGGGAAGACGCCTCTCACTTCTATTTTTCTTTTGCTTTTTTTCCTTTCTACCTACGTCGCATTCTATAGTATTTTTTCTTGATGACAACGATTATCGATGAATAAATGATTGAAATAGACCTGTCGGCTCAATGACATGAAAATAAAGAAGTTTAACTCGTACTGTTTCGATTTTGGTTGATATTTGACAAGCATTTGTTGTAGATAGTTAGTAACGAGAAATTATTGGTAGAACAGCAGCCAAAAAATCGCCTTTTTTGCTCTATTATTCTGTCAGATGACATGTTTGTCTTTATGTTACTAAGTGTTTTTTCATTCTGTTTTTCTTCTTTTTTTTTT
>JGI26530J50255_1002909_pt1 | contig 9615 bp, 10 predicted proteins | sample ThiBiot_500_plan_2_FD_50255 | JGI IMG/M metagenome (IMG submission 50255) | reverse complement strand
CGCCCGCCACGATCGCGGGGAGGGAGAACGCCGCGGAGCCGAACGACGCCGTAGCCGTCTGCGTGAGCACGACGGCACCGGACGAGTCGGTGACGGTGACGGTGTCGCCCGCGGAGCCGGTGACCGTCGCGGCGACCCACGTGGTGCCCGAGATCGTGCCGTTCACGTCGAGGGCCGACGTGCCGCCGCCGCCCGCGCTCAGCACGGAGACCGACCCGCCGAGGAGCGCCGCCGAGCCGTTGGAGTCGATGCCGTCCGAGCCGGAGCTCACCGTGACCGTGCCGCCGTTGACGGTGAGGTGCGAGCCGTCATCCTGCTCGGAACCGCCCTGCACGGTGCCCGCCGTCGCGTTGATGCCGTCGTCGCTCGAGGTGACCGAGACGGTGCCGTCGTTGATCGTGATGGCGGCGCTCTCGATGCCCTCGACCGAGCTCGCGATCGTCGTCGTGCCGCCGTCGATGAAGATCGCGCCGTCGGCGTGCACGCCGTCGTCGCCCGACGAGAGGGTCGCTGTGCCGAGGTTGATGCTCACCTGCCCGTCGGAGTGGAGCGCGTCGTCCGTGGCGTCGACGGTCAGGGCGGCACCCTCGAGCAGCACGAGCGCGCCGCCCGCGAGGCCCTTGCCCGTGCTCGTGACATCGATGGCGCCGCCCGTCTCGATGACGTCGGTCGTGGCGTCGAGGCCGTCATCGCCCGCGGTGAGCGAGAGCGTGCCGCCCGTGACGTAGATGTAGCCGCGCGCGGCGTCGTCCTCGTTGTCGGACGTGAGGGAATCGCCCCCAGCCGTGACCGTGACGGTTCCGCCCTCGATGGCGAGGTCATCCTTGCCGCGGATGCCGTCGTCGACGGCCGTCACGGCGATGTCACCCGAGAGGATGACCAGGTCGTCGGTGCTCGTGATGCCGTCGTTGCCGTTGCCCGTGACCGTGAGCGAGCCGTCGCCCGTGATCGTGAGGTCTGCCGAGCTGTAGAGGGCGGCGTTCGCGGCGCCGTCGGAGTACGACGAGGCGTCGCTCAGGCTGTTCGTTCCGGAGAGCGACACGACCACGTCGTCCGCGGACTGCACGTCGATCGCAGGCCCGGTCGTCGACGAGATGCTCGCGTCGTCGAGCACGAGGGCGACGAGCGCGTCGTCGGGTGCGGTCACGACGACCTGGCCCTGGAGAGCGCCCGTGAGGATGTAGGTGCCGGCGGCGTCGATCGTCACGGTGCCGGACTCGGTCGAGAGGTCGATCGTCGTGGCGCTGTCCGTCGACCACTCGTCGTCGTTCGTCGTCGTGTAGTCCTCGTTGGCGGCCATCGCGTCGGCGGCCGTGAGCGTCGCGTTCACGGCGACCGCCGTCACGACGGCCTCCTGCTTGGCCGAGGCGACGGGCGTCTCGACGGCGGCGGCCGTGCAGCCGGCCAGGACCACGCTGCCGAGCAGCAGTCCCGCCGCCGTGAGCACATATCTCGTGTTCATCATGAATCCGTTCTGAAGTAGCGGCGCAGCACGCGCGCCCATTTGTTGGAGGGGAGGTCCGAGCGCAGGGCCGCGAGGCCCGTGCCGAACTTGGAGATGGTGGCGGGCCGGTGCCCGTGCGCCCACAGCAGGCGGTCGATCTCGGAGGTGCGGCTGCCCGACTTCGTCTCGATGATCGCCACGTCGGGGCGCCGCAGCACGGTGCCGTCGTCGCCCTCCCACGCGAGGTCGGTGTCGATGGTCGCCCGGCTGCCCGACGCGGGCAGGAAGAGCGTCGTGCGGTGGTACCGCGTCACGAGCGTCGGCCTCAGGTCGAGTTCGTCGCCGCGCAGCCCGAGGCCGTCGAGCGCCGCCCCGGCGTAGTCGCGGCCGTCCGGCGTGAGGATGTCGCGCTGCGCGATGTCGTAGGCCATGCGCTCCTTGACCGTGGTGCTGCGCGCCCCGCGGGTCTTCATCTCGAGCCAGGCCTCCGCCGTGTCGACGTACGACCGGGTGCGGAGCTTGAACCGCCGGCGCCGCGCGTGCGCCGCCATCCGGTAGCTCAGCAGGTCGGGGGTGTCGAAGTACACCGACTCGTAGGCCGAGCTGCGGGCGCCGCCGATCTCGAGGATGCGCGTCGCCGGGTGGAGCTGGGCGAGCACCTCCGCGGCCTCGAGCCGGCCGAGCACGTACTTGCGGTCGACGCGGGTCTGGAGGGCGGCGCGCTCGACGAGCTCGTCGAGGCTGATGGGCTGCAGCTCCGCGAGCGTCATCGCTGCAGCGCCTCGTGCGTGCGCGCGACGTCGGCGGTCTCGGCGACCTGGAAGCGCACCTCGACGGTCGTGGTGTCGTTGACCGTGTCGAGGTGCAGCACGTTCACGCGGTGCACCTTGGCCCCGAGCATCCCCTCGAGCGCCAGCCGCAGCGAGGCCTCGTCGGTGTACGCGGTGTCCATGACCACGGTCTGCTGGCGGTAGCGGCGGAACAGCGCGGGGCTGTCGCCGATCGCGATGACGCCGAGCACGAGCACGACGAGCGCGATGATGACGGGGTTGACCGTCGTCGAGAGTCCCGTGAGCAGCCCGATCGCGAGGGCCGCGAAGTAGTACGCGAGCTCGTGCTGCGTGATCTCCGAGGAGCGCAGGCGGATGATGCTCAGCACGCCGAAGAGTCCGAGCCCCACGCCGAGCCCCACGGTCGTGGTGCCGAGGATCGCCGAGACGGCGAGCACGCCCACGTTGACGACGAGGTAGGCGACGACGAGGTCGCGACGGCGGTGGCGGGGGAAGTAGAGGCCGAACACCATCACCGCGATCGCGATGAGGTCGATGCCGATCATGACGAGTTGTTCCATGCCGACTATTACGACGGCGGGAGCTATGCGCCTGCTATGAGCGGTGTGTGAGGCGCTACTGAAGCCACGCGTTGACGATGAGGTCGCCGCGGATCTCGCGCAGCCTGTCGATCACGCGGTCGACGGTGCGCCCCGACACCCCGCCCTGCACGTCGTAGGGGCCGATCGGCTTGAGCTTGCCCGTGCGCACCCGCACGACCTCCCACCGCGCCGCGCGCAGCAGGCGGTCTTTGCGGATGTCGACGAGCTCGCGCTTGCCGACGTGCTCGAGCCCGTCCCGGCCGGTCGTGTCGTACTCGATCGCGACGCACAGGTCGGGCAGCACGAGGTCGGGCCACACCTCGAGGTGGGTGAAGAAGGGGCGCGGCACGCGCACGGCGTTGGCGTCGAGCAGCGGCAGCCGCGCCTCGAGCTTCTGGCGCAGCAGGTCTTCAGCCGCCGACGAGGGCCGTGGCGCGCATTCGCTGTGGAACGCCTCCCCCACGGCGTAGTGGTCGGCCGCCGACTTGGCGCACAGCGTCGTGCGCGGCTTCGACGTGCCCGCGCCCGAGCCGGCGGTGCACTCGGGGCACCACGTCGAGCGGCGGCGGGAGCGGCCGGGACGCAGCCGCTGCTCCGTGGGCGTCGCGACGAACACGTGCCCCATGTCGCACTGCCACAGCAGCCACACGTCGGCGGCGGGCGGGATCTGCGTGAGCACGACCCCGTGGTTGAGGTCGGGGTGGTACTGGTTGACGAGCACGGGGTAGGTCTCCCAGAACTCCCGGTACGACCCCACCGGATACGGCACGGCGACGCCCTTCGACCGCTGGCGGCGCGCCCACCAGGTCTCGACATGCTCCGGCATTCCCGCAGGCTACGTGCCGCGACCGACACAATGGGAGCGTGGACTCCCCCGAACCCCGCGCGGTCATCGCCGCCGACGGCACGAAGATCGCCACCTACGAGTGGGGCGACCCCGACGCATCCACGGTGCTCCTCGTGCACGGTTTCGCGTCGAGCGCCCTCGGCAACTGGAGCCTCACGGGCTGGGTGCGCGACCTGCTGCGCGCCGAGTACCACGTGATCGCGATCGACCAGCGCGGCCACGGCGCGAGCGGCAAGCCGCACGACCCGGCCGCGTACACGATGCCCACCCTCGCCGACGACGTGCTCGCCGTGCTCGACACGTTCCTGCTCGACGAGGTGCGGTACGTGGGCTACTCGCTCGGCGCGCGCGTCGGCTGGCGGGCGGCGCGGGAGTTCCCCTCGCGCATCACCCGGGCAGTGCTCGGCGGCATCCCCGACGGCGACCCGCTCACGCGCTTCCGGCTCGACGAGGCCCGGCAGTTCGCCATCGACGGCACGGCGCCGGAGGACCGGCTCACGGCGGCCTACGTGACCATGGCGGCGGGCATCCCCGGCAACGACATGGAGGCGCTCATCTCGCTGGTCGAGGGGATGCGCGGAGGAGAGCAGCCCGACCCGCACAACGCGCCGCAGCAGCCGCTGCTGTTCGCGACCGGCAGCGACGACTCCATCCTCGAGAAGTCGCGCGCGCTGTGCGCGGCGGTGCCGCACGGGGAGTTCTTCGAGATCCCCGGGCGGAACCACTTCAACGCCCCGACCTCGCGGTTCTTCCGCGAGGCTGCGATCGGGTTCCTGGCGTCGAGCTCCTAGCCCTTCGCGACCGAGGCCGTGACGGGCGTCGCGTTCGCGAAGAGGTCGAGCACGGGGCAGTGCGCGTCGACGGCCGCGCGCAGCTCGTCGTAGCGCTCCTGCGTCTCCGGGCCGGTGATCGTGATCGCGAGGTCGATCGACGTGAAGCCGGCGCGCGGGCCGCCCTCGATGCCGAACAGCGTGCGCGCGTCGAGCTCGCCCGTCGCGTCGATGGCGATGTCGTCGACGACGATGCCGAGCGCCTGCGCGTAGAGGCGGTAGACCACGACCTGGCACGAGATGAGCGCGCCGAGCGCGTACTCCACGGGGCTCGCCGCCACGTCGTCGCCCGCGAGCGCCGCCGGTTCGTCGACGACGAACTCGTGCTTTCCGGCGCGGATCGTGGTCGCGACCGATCCGGCACCCTCTCCGCGCACGCGGTAGGTGAGCTGGGCGGCGGACGTGTCGGCGGCGATGCGGGCGGCCCACGCTCCGCCGGCCTCGGTGAGCCGGGACGCGCGGCCGTCGGCGGTGATCGGGGGGATGGTGATGTCGTTGAGGAGGGTCATGCCAGTGACGGTAGACGTGCGGGCGGGCATCCTGCCGACTGTGACGACACACGGGTTCACGCGCCGTAACAGTGCGCCGCCCTCTCCCGAGAGCAAGGGCGGCCCGGGCGTCAGCCCGTGACGCGGCCCAGGAAGTCGATGGTCGACTGCAGGGCGGTGCGCGCATCCTCGAAGTCGAGGTGGAACTGGTACTCGTGCGGCAGTTTCGGCTCGTGGTCTGCCGCGTAGAACACGGGCGTCACGTCGACGCCGAGGTCGCCCAGCCGCGACGCGAGCTTCTCGGACTGCCCGGGCGTGAGCGGGTCGTCGTTGCCGCCCGAGATCCACGTGGTCGGGAAGTCGCCCGTCACGTAGTCGAGCGTCGACATCTGCTGGCCGCCGGGGGTGTCCGACCAGTCGCGCTCGCCCAGGTAAGCCCACAGCGCGATGCGGAAGCCCCACCCGCCGATGCCGGGCGCGTTCGGGATCTCGCTCACGTCGTAGATGCCGCAGTTGAGGATGACCGCGCGCAGCTGCTCCGCCTCGAGGGCCGGCTCGATCCCCACGAGCGACGCGTACTCCGGGTTCGTGGTGAGGGTGGCGAGCTGGCTCGTGAGGTTCGCCCCTGCGGAGTCGCCCGCGATGACGATGCGATCCGGATCGATGTTGTACTCGGCCGCGTGCTCGACGAGGAACGCGAGCGCGTCGTTGAGCTGCACGAGCCCGTGCGGGTACGTCGACTCGGGGCCGTAGGCGTAGTTCAGCGCGACGGTCGTGTAGCCCTCGGCCGCGAGGATCTGCACGTACGGCCGCACGCTCTCCTTGTTGCCCGAAATCCAGGCGCCACCGTGGATCCACACGACCGTCGCGAGCGGCGAGGATGCCCCGGCCGGCGTGAACACGTCGAGCGTCGTGTCGGTGCCGGCGTCGCCGTACGCCACGTCGAGGTGCTCGTCGAGCCCGCCCGTGGGGGCGTACGGCTCCATCTCGCGCAGGGTGTCGACTCCGCCCTTCTCGAACATCGCCCGGATGAGCAGCGCCGCGGGCCACGGGCTCAACGTCCAGACGAGGGCTGCCGTCACGCCCAGCGCGAGGGCGGCGAGCGGGATGGTGCGGGAGGGGCGGCGGTACCAGGGCTTCGTGGACACATCCTCACCCTATTAGGAAGGACGCCGCCCGCCCGGGAGGACTCGGGAAGGCGGCGTCCGCATCTCAGCGCGTGAGGGCCGGCTCACGCTCCGAGGTCTCGAGCTCGACGGGCACGATCGCGCGGCGGCGGCGCGGCAGCACCGTGATGACGAAGCCCGCAAGCGCGACGCCCATGCTCAGGATGAGGCCGGGACGGAACTGGTCGAGGATCTGCGCGTGCGTGGCACCGGGCTCCGCGCCGCCGCCGGCGATGAGGGCGGTCGTGACGGCGAGCACGAGGGCCGCGCCCACCTGCGAGCTGCTCTGCACGAGACCCGCGGCGAGGCCCTGCTCGCTGTCGGAGATGCCGTCGGTCGCCTGCACCTGGATGGCGGGGAAGCCCAGCCCGAACCCGATGCCGAGCAGCAGGACCGAGGGCAGGATGTCGAGCACGTAGTTCGGCGTCGGGTCGACCCTGAGGAACAGCACGTAGCCCAGGGTGAGCGCGGCGAGCGCGACGACGATGAGGCGGCGCGAGCCGAAGCGCGCGATGAGCCGGTCGGCGAACGGCGCGGTCACGACGACCACGAGACCGGCCGGCAGCAGCGCGAGAGCCATGCTGAGCGGGGTCCATCCCAGCACCGACTGCAGGTAGATGGTGAGGATGAACTGGAAGCTCACGTACGACCCGAACAGCGCGATCGCGCTCAGGTTGGCGCGTGCCACCCAGCCCTGCCGGAGGATGCCGAAGCGCACGAGCGGGTGCCTGACTACGTTCTCGATCACTCCGAAGGCGGCGAGGATGAGCGCGGAGAGCACGAGCCCGCCGATCGTCTGCCAGTGGCCCCAGCCCACGTGCGGGGCGTTGACGACGGTGAAGACGAGGCCGAGCATCCCGGCCGCCAGGGTGAGGGCGCCCCAGAAGTCGTGCCCTCCCTCGCGCACGTGCGCGACGCGCGGGATGAAGAACAGCCCGAGCACGACCGCGGCGACCGCGAACGGCACCGAGAACAGGAACGTGAAGCGCCAGCTCACCGAGGTCATGAGCCCGCCGACGATGAGGCCGAGCGAGAACCCGCTCGCGGCGAAGGTCGTGAAGATCGAGATGGCCTTGTTGCGGGCCGGTCCCTCCGCGAAGTTCGTGGTGATGAGCGAGAACGCCGCCGGGGCCGTGAAGGCCGCGGCCAAGCCCTTGACGAAGCGCGAGGCGATGAGCAGCGCGGGGTCGTCGACGAGACCGCCCGCGAGGGATGCGACGGCGAAGACCGTGAGGGCGATGAGCAGGATGCGACGGCGCCCGAGCAGGTCGGCGAGGCGTCCGCCGAGCAGCAGCAGGCTGCCGTAGCCGAGCACGTAGGCGGAAACGAGCCACTGCAGGCTGTCGGTGCCGAGCCCGAGCTCGGCGCCGATGGAGGGCAGTGCGACGCCGACCATCGAGACGTCGAGGCCGTCGAGCGAGATGACGATGCAGACGACGAGGAGGAGCAGCCAGCTCGAACGGGTCCAGCGTGTGGTGGTGACGGGGGTGGTAACAGGCATTGCTTCAAGATACATGCTGTGTCATGTATTGCAAAGTCATGCAATGCATACGCATGAAATGTTGCCGCATCGGTTACCATGGGTTCATGAACGACCTCATCGCCGACTGGCGCGAGCGGCAGCGCACCTACCTCGCGACCGCCGCGAGCCTCGATCGCACCCTCGAGCAGCAGTTCGACCTGGGGTTGAGCGAGTTCGAGATCCTCGACCTCGTGTGGGAGTCGGACACCCCCGAGTGCACGATGCGCGACATCGGCGGCCTCACCCCCATGACGCAGAGCGCGCTCTCGCGCGTCGTCGACAGGCTCACCAAGGCGGGACTCCTCACGCGCGAGGAGTGCAGCACCGACCGCCGCTCGATGTTCGTCGCCCTCACGAAGGAGGGCGCGTCGGTGCACACGAAGGCGCGGAAGGTCTACCAGGACGTGCTCGCGAGCGAGCTCGGCTAGACGCTCCCCCGCTTGATCTTGCCGCCGATCTTGGCGAGCGCCTGCGCGTAGCTCTCGGTGAGGAGGGTCACGGCGTCGGGCGTGATCTCCGCTCCCCCGCCGAGCCGGTCGCCGAGCTCGTTGAGCGACGTGATGCCGGCCGCGAGCTTGGGCGTCATCTTCTTCTTCTCCACAAGGCCGCGCACGACGGACGGGATCGAGAGCGATGCGGGCACGTCGTTGTCCTGCGCGAGCTTGCGCACCTCGAGTTCGAGGGCGATGCGGCTCTGCAGGAGGCGCAGGCGGGCATCCGCGACCCCCGCCTTCTCGAACAGCGGGCGGGAGAGGTCGGGGGCCTCGGTCGCCGCGACGATGTCGTGCTTGACGGCTTTCGCCTCACCCTCGTCGATGGGGTCGCTGCGCACGCCCGCGAAGGATGCCCGGCGGAACCAGTACTCCCCCAGCAGGACCCGCTGCGTGGCGAACGCGAGGAACAGCGACGCGAGCGTGATGAGCAGCAGCTGCACGACGATGACGGCGACCTTGCTGCCGAGGAACGGCTGGTCGAGCGTCGCGACTGTCGGCGACGTGATGACGGTCATCGAGCCCTCACCGCCGCCCTCGGTCACCGTGACCTCGCGCACGACGCGCGGCTCGAGCGTCGGGCGCGTGGGCGGCGTGGTCGTCATGACGGTCTGCGTGACCGCGGGCGCGGGCAGCGGCGTGGACACGATGGTCGTGCTCACCGCGGTCGGTGGCGCGTCCGGCACGGGCGCGAGCGCACCCACCGCCATGGCCGCGATGCCCGCGAGGAAGGCGAGCCCGCCCACCGTCGCGGCGATCCTGTCGACCCTGTCCTTCGATCCGTTCCCCAGAACTGGCACCCTGCACCCCTGATCCTCGCGGTCTCGGCTCCGCGCGTTTCGTGCAATTGTCACCCGGGTTCGAGCAAATCGGGGTACGTGTCGCTCAGGCTCTAGTTGAGGGTGAGGGGGGCTTCCGGCAGGCCGTTGCGCGGTCGTTCCCCCGTCGCGCGCCCGCTCCGAGCGGGCGCGGGATGCACGAGCGACCGCGCGCCGGGGGCGGTTCCCTCGGGCGGGTCGGGCGATCTACAGTGAAGGCATGTGCAGGAACATCCACGTGCTCCACAACTTCGAACCGGCCGCGACGGGCGACGAGGTGCACGCCGCCGCCCTCCAGTACGTGCGGAAGGTGAGCGGAGCGACCAAGCCCTCGAAGGCCAACCAGGAGGCGTTCGACCGCGCCGTGCACGAGATCGCGCACATCACGCAGCNCCTGCTCGACGACCTCGTCGCCTTCGGGCCGCCCAAGGACCGCGAGGTCGAGGCCGCGAAGGCCAAGGAGCGCTCCGCCAAGCGGTTCGCCACCGCCTAAGGGGTCACCGCCCCAACGGTGATGAGCCCGATGTCGTCGTTGTTGCACGCGTCGAGGTCCACGGGCACGTTGCGGCCGTCGGACGACCAGTCGAACGTGTGGTCGAGCGGCGGGGCGACGATGAGCGCCTTAGCCGTCACGACG
>JGI26530J50255_1002906_pt1 | contig 9628 bp, 9 predicted proteins | sample ThiBiot_500_plan_2_FD_50255 | JGI IMG/M metagenome (IMG submission 50255) | reverse complement strand
TTGAGGGCCATCAGCTTCGAGGTCGTCGGGTATACGGATCCGATCGGCAACCAGCGCGATAATGCCAGGCTTTCGAAGGGCCGAGCAGAAGCCACGCGGGAAGCGCTGCGCAAGGCAGGAGCGGACGAGAAGCGCATCGAGGCGACGGGCCGAGGCGTGGAGTATCAGGGAACCCAGCTCTTCCTGAAGGAGCATCCGCAGAGCCGGCGTGTGGACATCTTTCCGGCACAACCGCCGGGCAGAGGGCAGTGACGAACTCTACACGTCCGTCAGATCCTGACCGTTGCCGTCCTGATCCTGCCGTCCTGGGGCTCTTCCTCGATATCGATCTTCCACGCATGCGACGTGTGGACGTAGATGGCCAGCGACGTTGGAGAACGCCACTCGAATCCTTCGTCGTGAAGTGGGCTCTTCCATAGTGTCCGTTCGGAGAATATCGCCGCTGCCCGCTCGGTTCCTTCCGTATCGGTCAGCGTGATGATGAGCTCTTCCTCGTTTCCCGGATGTCGTTCGAGCTCGAGGGTGATCCGCTGCCAGTTGTCCTGTGTTTCGACACCGATGCTTCTCGAAATGGCATCGACGATATGCATGGCGGCACTGCCGAATTGTACGGGTGTCCGGCGAGGTGCAGAGGGATCCGCCATGCTTGCCGAAGCCTGAAGTGGCTGGAACAGATCGATGGGCGGCGCGACGCCGCAGGCATGGAACATCGCGTCGAGATGCCGGCGGAAGATCATGTCGAAATCGCCCTTGTTCGGTGCCTGATGCCGGTCGTCGTACCACCAGAACCAGTCTGAAGCTTCCATCGCGAGAAGTTGTTCCCGCAGGTCACGCTGGGCCGCCTCGCTTCGGGTTCCGGCCGTCGTTTCCATGGCATGGCGTACGTCACGCAACAGTGACCATGCGAGATTCTTCACAGGATTACCGATCCATACGTCGAAGTTCCCGTTGATCCATGAACCGGGAACGATCATGTCGAGAACGGGCATGATACGGTGCTCGGCAGCCGTCGCTTCGCCGCAGGTCGTCATCGTGAAGTGCTGGCGATCCGTCAGGCGCGTCATCAGGGCTCTCAGGAACGGTTCTCCATTCTCCGGATAGAATTCCCAGCAGTTCTCGCCGTCGAGAATGATCGGAATCACGGCATGATCGAGGACGTCTTCGCCATGTTCACGGACGAGGACGCGGCGTCGTTCGTCGAGTCGGCGAACGAAGTCGTCGGCTGCAGTCGCCGCATCCCACGTGGCGTATTCGAAGCCGATGGCATCGCTCAGGGCATGGTCCCTGAAAAGCATCGCGATGTCCCCTTCAGCCGTCCGGACCGTCCACGGGAACCATGTCGACGTCGGCGTCCATCGATGTCCGAGCGTCGCACGGAGCACCTCTTCGTCGCTGGCAGCCCACCGCACGCCGTGGCGTGCCATGATGGTCAGTGCCTGCATGCTGACGCTCCCTTCCGCGGGCCACATACCATGCGTCGGATGGGCCCATGTCGCCTGCCAGTATTCCTTCGCTCTGCGTACGTGCTCGTCGGCATCGTCCGGTGCGGTGAATGCGGGTACAGGCAATGGAGCCGTCGGGAGACCGGGACGTGCATCGTCGGTATCGCAGAGCAGCGGCAGGATCGGATGATGGAATGGCGTAACCGACAGTTCCCATGTCCCCTTCGCCTGCTCCGTCGCGAGGAAGGCTTCCATCGACGCCATGATGCGGAGATGGATATCCAGGAGCGTCAGTTTCTGTTCTTCGGTAAAGTTCCGTCCCTGTTCGATGAGTGCACGGACGATGGGCATGGTGCGCCGATGCATGGGACCGACCCACGTCAGGTTGTAGAGCACCTGGAGATCCCTCCACTCCTGCGCGGAAAAGGCCGGCCATTCGCCGCGTACGATACGGTCGTACAATTCCGAGAATCTCGGGAGCGGCCGGATCATCGTCCGATCCTGACAGATCACGAACAGCCGTGCGATACGTTCCTGCTCCGCATGGGTGAGGGCGTCGGCAGGACGTCTGGTCAGGTGTTGTACTTCGTCCTCCACCCCGCCGAGATAGGCCCTGACCTGTTCGAGCATCGCGGGCACGAGGTTGAAGGTCATGGCGCGATTCTCAGGAAACGAGGCCATGATCATCGGCAGATCGACGTAGTCCTTGACGGCGTGCAGACGCACCCAGGGAAGGAACATGGAGCCGTCGATCCGGTAGTCGGGCTGGTGAAAATGCCAGAGGATGGCGATGCGAAGAGGTTTCATACCCCAAAGTTCCGGAATCCGGACGAATCACGATATTCGCAGTGACTGCGGGAATAGCTCAGTTGGTAGAGCGTCAGCTTCCCAAGCTGAATGTCGCGGGTTCGAGTCCCGTTTCCCGCTCGCAGGGCGTAACATTTTGCGCAGGCATCCGTCCAGTCCCGGTCAAGTCGTTCACGAAAGGGACGTTGTGGCATCATGTACCTGCTCCTATTGTCGTAGTGCATCCGGTTCGGCCGTCGGCGACGTCTACCGGGCCACGGAAGCACATCACGCCGTCATGGCCGAGATGGACAGCGGCTTGTTCCGTCTGAATGGCGGTGCCATCGATTCGTTCGATCACGTCTCGCGACTATCCATCCGCTGGGTTCTGGGCGGTACCCAGTACTATCGTCTGGGCGGCTCCCACCATCATCGTATCGATCCCACCTCATATCTGCTCATCGCACACGGACAGAGCTATGCCACGGCGTTGCCGGACCCGAAATCGGTCATGGTCGGTGTGGCCTTCAGACCGTCCCTCGTGAAAAATGTCCTGCAGGTTGCCGTTCGCAAGGACGAGGATCTGATCGATACGGAGCACGACGGTACGGGAGAACTGCCGCTCGTGGACAGGCGCTTCGATTGTGCGACCGAGATGGCGGAATTACGTTCCAGGGTCGTTACGACCATCGACGAAGGCAGAGCCGGGATGGAAGAGCGCGAGGCCCTGGTCATCAGATTGCTGGAACTGATCGTACGCGATCACGGCCACTACATGCATCGGGCGGATCGACTCGTCGCACGCCGGGCCTCCACACGCGTTGAGCTGCTGCGTCGCCTTTCGATGGGCAGGGACTACATGGATGCCTTCTTCCATCGCCCTCTCTCGCTCCGCGAAATCGCCCGCGAAGCGTGCATGTCCGAATATCACTTCCTCCGTGCATTCAGGGATGCCTTCGGCGAAAGCCCGTTCGCCTATCTCGGACGCCGCAGGATGCAGGAAGCCGAGCGCTTGCTCGCACAGACGAACCGGTCCGTATCGGATATAGCGTTGATGGTCGGCTTCGACAATGTCTCGGCGTTCTCACGCCGGTTCCGGAACATCATGGGACAGACGCCGACACAGTCGCGCGTGCTGCATCGATGAATCCGTGTCTGCGGCCTGATACGGCAACCTACCTGTGCTGATCCACCAGTACGGGATTGCCATCCGGATCGACGACGATGAAACTGGCCGGGCCTGTCGTGGATTCGTCCGCTTCCACCGTCATCGTCATTCCCTTGTCCTTGAGTCGACGTTGCAGATCGCGAACGTCGGTGAAGCTCTCGAGCGGCTGGGCGTTGCTGTCCCATCCTGGATTGAACGTCAGGATGTTCTTCTCGAACACGCCCTGGGACAGTCCGATGACGGGCTCGCCGTTCTTCATGATGAGCCAGTTCTGCGTCTGATCGCCTGCGAACGACGCGACGCCGAGCTGTTCGTAGAAACGCTTCGATGCTCCGATATCCTTCACGGCCAGGCTGACGGAGAATGCACCGAGTTCCATTGCGTTCTTCTCCAGTGATTGTACTACGGATGATCATGACGGATCTGCTGCGGATGCGGGTCGAACGGAAGATCCGACGACCCGGCATTGTTGCGGATGCTATCGATCGATACTACCGGATGTGGGCGTATTCCTGAATTCCATCCGTTGTATGCGTACGGCATTCAGGATGGCGATCAGCGCTACACCGACGTCGGCGAACACCGCCTCCCACATGGTCGCGATTCCCCCGGCGCCAAGAGCGAGGACGACTCCCTTGACGACGAAGGCGAGCGTGACGTTCTGCCATACGACGGCCTTCGTACGTTGTCCGATCCTGATGGCCATAGGAATCTTCGACGGTTTGTCGTCCTGGATGACGATATCGGCGGTCTCGATGGTGGCATCGCTGCCGAGTCCACCCATCGCGATGCCCGCATCGCTCAAGGCGATGACGGGAGCGTCGTTCACGCCGTCCCCGACGAAGGCGACGCTTCCGTTCCGGGACCGGATATCCTGAACCCTCGAGATCTTGTCTTCCGGCAGGAGATCACCATAGGCGTTGTCGATACCGAGTTGTCCGGCAACGTATGCGGTGACGGTCCCCTTGTCGCCGCTCAGCATCGTCGTCGTCACGTTCAGCGCCTTGAGGCCGTCGATGGCTGCCTTCGCATCGTCCTTGATCCTGTCGGCGATGGTGATGTGCCCCACGAATCGCCCGTCATAGGCGATGGCGATGACGGTATGGACGATGTCCGTCTGGTCGATCTCATAGCGTATCCCGAACCTGTCCATCAGCCTGAAGTTGCCTGCAAGGAGCTGTTTGCCGTCGACGATTGCCTTCATACCCTGGCCTGCTATTTCTTCGATATCCGTCAACCGCAAGGTATTGTCGACGTCGCCGACGTGGTCCCAGATCGCCGTCGCGATCGGATGTGTGCTGTGGTGTTCGAGGGCATTGACCATTCGCAGGACCGTTTCCCTGTCGAAGGCAGGGTCGAAGACCACGTTCTGAACCTTGAACACGCCTTCGGTCAGGGTTCCTGTCTTGTCCATGACGATGTTTCGCACGTTCGCCATGATGTCGAGGAAATTGCTGCCCTTGAACAGGATGCCGTTCCGGCTCGCCGCACCGATCCCTCCGAAGTATCCGAGCGGGATGGAAATGACCAGAGCGCACGGACACGAGATCACGAGAAATATCAGGGCCCTGTACAGCCATGTGCTGAAGGTATAGTCCTGCACGAAGAAATACGGAAGCAGGCAGAGGGTGGCGGCCAGTGCTACCACCATCGGTGTGTAGATTCTCGCGAACTTCCGTATGAAGAGTTCCGTCGGGGCCTTTCGTGACGTGGCATTCTGTACGAGCTCCAGTATCCTGCTGAGCTTGCTGTCCTGATACGCCGTCGTGACCTTCACCTGGCTCACGGTATTCAGATTGATCATTCCCGCGAGTACGGCATCGCCCTTCGTCTTCGTGTCTGGCCTGCTCTCTCCGGTCAGCGCCGATGTATTGAACGCCGCCCGGTCCGACAGCAGTTCTCCGTCCAGAGCCAGCTTCTCGCCCGGTTTCAACTGGATGATGTCTCCGGGACGGGCACTCAGGGCCTTTGCGGTTACAGGGCGGTTGTCGCGCAGGATCGTGACTTCGTCCGGACGCTGGTCCAGCAAGGCCTTGATGTTGCGTTTCGCCCTCGATACGGCCATGGTCTGGAACACTTCACCGATGGCATAGAACAGCATGACGGCGATGCCTTCGGGATACTCGCCGATGGCGAAGGCACCGATGGTGGCGATGGACATCAGCAGGAATTCCGAGAAAACTTCACCCTTCATGATGCTTCGTACGGCATCCCTGATCACGGGAAGTCCGACGGGAATGTAGGCCAGTACATACCATACGAGCCTTGCCCAGGCGGTGAACCATTCCGGCTTCAGGTAGTGGTCGAGTCCGAGAGCGGCCAGGAGAAGAACGAGCGACGTCAACGGCGGGATGAAGAGTCGGAACGTCGTGTTCACCGTTCCATGATCGTGATCCTGGTCATCTGCACGATCGTGACTATCCGCTGTTCCATGCTCTTCGATGAGTTCTTCCGCACCGGCATTGGTATAGATCTTTTCTTCCTGTGTACAGCAGAGCTGCCTTCCCTCTGCATCGTAGATATGCTGGTGTTCCATATACCGCTGATCTTCCGGTGTCGATGATATGCTCACTCCTGCTGCAGAATCCAGAGCGCGGAAAAGCTACACATATCGGATGTCATGCGAGGCCGTGAAGCTGAGCCGAGGTCCGAAACGGAAAAAGGGATGATCGTGAGATCATCCCTTTTGCTTCCTGTGGAGATGCCGGGAGTCGAACCCGGGTCCGAAGCGCAGTTACCGAAGCTTACTCCATGCGTAGTCGATGTAGAAGTTTAGCGGATGCGTTCACCCATCGACAGGTCGCTATCCACGATCATCAGAAAAATCTTGCGCTATGCCCTGATGCACGACTTCACGCCAGCCTGTCAGAAGCGTCACCGGAGTGGAGGACGACAGGCAGTCATCCGTCCGATGGCATGGGTACCTGGGTTAGGCAGCCATGCGATAACCGAAGTTATCGCCTAGTCTTTGTTCGCCAGTTGTATTAACGAGCTCCACCAGCGTAGCTCGGCATGCATCTTCGTGTTTCCGTCGCCTCGTCGAAACCGGTACATCCCCGTTCATTCGGATCGAGACAGAACAAAGATACGATGAAGACGGTTGCCGGCCGTCGTTGTTGTAGTCGAATGGTGCATACCTCCGATAGTCCTTCGCTTCCCGGTCGTTACGCGGGGGGCATCGGTTCAATTCGTGGGTTCGCTCCCTTTCGGTGAGGACGGGGAATGGACGATATGCCGTCGACGGTATCGTCGAACGTATCCGTTCTTCGATGATGATCTTCCCTACTTCTTCCACATCCTGCCGTCGAAGCCGAAGGCGACGGGCTTGCCGGTCGCACACCGTTGCCAGTCCGGGTGACGCGGGTTGAGCAGGACGTTCCATTCTCCCGGAACGATGGCCGAAGGTATGCGCAGGAAGGCCGTGCGCATGGACTCGCACCATTCCGTGCCGATGCGCTGTGTGCCTTCCAATGGCGGCTCGGACGTCCAGTCGTCGGGCAGTTCTCCGATGCCGACGGTTTCGACAGCGACGTCGGCCGGTACGACGACTTCGATGGCGACGAAGCGGAGGCGTGAGTCCTCGGGCGCGAGGTGGACGAAGAGTTCCAGCGCGGCGAGGCTCAGGGACTCGGAAAGATAGACGGCGGTCGTATCGCGCAGATTCCACCGGCCTCCATACAGACGGGCTCCTTCTCCATCCATGGCGTGAGCGGCATATCGGTGCTTGACGATACGCCAGAACGATCGGGTTTCGGCGGCCATCAGGTATAGACGCCGTATTCGAGGCGGCCGAGAAGATCTTCCACCTCACGCGCTCCCGCTTCGGATTCGAGGAGAGAAAATGGCGTGCGGTTACCCAGACCACGTTGCGGTTCGCGCAGCCACGTATATGCCCGTTCGGTGTTCTCGAACACTTCCTGTGCGAAGGCCATGATGCGGGCGATGCGGTAGAGTCGGTCGCTCATCGCCGCCGTGAGATGGGGCTCGTCTTCCTTGGCGATGCGCTGGAGCGTCTTGGCGCTGACGCCGAGCGACTGGGCCAGTTCGGCCTCCGTAAGCTGGAGCGATTCCTTGACGTGCTGTGCGGCCTGGAGGCGGAACCCCTGCTGAATCGCCGCGTGCAGGTCCAGTTGAGTCCGTACGGGAAGGCCTACCGCCGGCTTTCCGCCGATGATCTTGTATACCTTGGCGATGGTCATGGTGTGATTCCTGGTGGACAACTGACTGCAATATACGGGACAAATGTCGCTTTATTGCATTCGATCGACATGAAGTGATCGAAATGATGTCCTTGGGAAATCAGTTGTATCTGGTGCGGATGGCCTCGGCTACCTCTTCCATGTACCATTGCGGAGTACTGGTGGCGCCGCTGATGCCTACCGTCTCCGCTCCGGCGAACCATTCGTCGTTCAGTTCCGACGCGTTCTCGATGAAGTAGGTTCGCGGGTTCGAGGCATGGGCCACGTCGTACAGCACCTTGCCGTTGCTGGAGGCCCGGCCGGCGACGAAGATCACGACGTCGTTGTTCGAGGCGAACTGGGCGAGCTGCCCTTCGCGGCCGCTGACCTGGCCGCAGATGGTGTCCTTGGCGTGGAATTCGGTAGCGATTTCCTCGATGGTGTCCACCACCAACTCGGCGATACGGGCCTTGAGAGCATCGCGAATGGCCTGGAAGGTAGGCCTGTCCATCGTCGTCTGCGAGAAAAGGACGGTCTTGCGGGCTGGATCGACGAGGGCGAGGGCTTCGTCGACGTTCTTGACGACGACGCAATTATCGTGGACGACACCACGGACGCCGAGTACTTCGGCGTGATCCTTCTTGCCGAAGATGACGATCTGGTATTGCTGGTCGTAGAACTTGCGGACGCGTTCCTGGAGCTTGGTCACGACCGGGCAGGTAGCGTCGATGATTTCGATGCCGTATTCCCAGGCCTTGCGATAGGTGGCGGGAGGTTCGCCGTGGGCGCGGATGATGACCTTGGCTCCACTATGTGCCAGGCGTTCGAAATCGTCGACGGAAACGGTTTCCAGTCCCTTGGCTTCGAGTCTCGCGATCTCGCTCGGATTGTGGATGATGTGACCGAGAACGTAGACGTTACGGTTGGCACGTTCCCTGGCGAGCTGGTCCTCGGCGATCTGTACCGTGCGTACCACGCCCCAGCAGAAGCCGGAAAATCTGTCGATGGTAACGTTCATGATCGCGTCGATGCCTGCACAGTGAATTACAAGTTGCCGTAGCCCGAGATCAGGTTGTAGGCGCTGAGGTACTTGCGCGCCAGAGTGACGATGCGGTCGACCTGCTCGTCGATGGTGAGATTGGTCGTATCGATTTCCGCCGCTCCGTCGGGTCGTACGAGGGGGCTGTCCGATCGTTCGGAATCGATCCGGTCCCGCTCGACGATCTGATGACGAACCTGGTCCAGTGTTAGTTGCTGTCCGTTCAGATGCGCTTCCGACGCCCGGCGGCGGATCCGCTCGTCGAGGTCGGCAACGAGAAAGACCTTCACTTCGGCCGAGGGGAAGACGACGCTTCCGATGTCGCGTCCGTCCATCACCACCCCGCCCGATGCTCCCATGGAGCGTTGCATGGAGACCATGGCACGTCGTACGACGGGCATGGCGCTGATGGTGCTGACGAGATTCGTGACGTCGGCCGAACGGATGGCTTCACTGACATCGATACCGTTCAGATAGGTGCGCTGGCCGCCCACGGTATGGACGAGCCTGATGTCGGTATGTCTCAGCAGGGTCTGGAGGGCATCGTCCGTGATGGTGGTGCCTTCACGCAGTGCTGCGAGGGTGACGGCGCGGTACATGGCGCCGGTGTCGATGTAGACGTATCCGAGGCGTTCGGCGACACGGCGTGCCGTGGTCGATTTCCCGGCTCCTGCCGGTCCATCGATCGTTACAATGATGTTCTTGTCGGGCATATTGATTGCAAAGATACAGCTTCCGGTGGCACTCGTCAGATATGCAGGAGAAGGTCGATGGCCAGCTTCGTGTCGGAGAAGTCCGGTAGCACGGCGTCGGCGCCATGATCGGTCAGGGCCTGGACGTCGAACTCCCCTGTCGCCACGGCCAGTGAGCGCATGCCGTTGACGCTGGCGCAGCGGATATCGGGTGGTGCGTCGCCGATGACGACCGTATCGGTCACACCGAAGGGGTTCCGGCCCTCCTGCAGGCGGCGGGCATTGATGCGTTCGAGGGCGAGCGGCGGGAGCAGGTCGCGGTC
>JGI26530J50255_1002878_pt1 | contig 9681 bp, 8 predicted proteins | sample ThiBiot_500_plan_2_FD_50255 | JGI IMG/M metagenome (IMG submission 50255) | reverse complement strand
ATATTTAGGATTGATGATGCCGGGTGTATCCGAAAAGATAATCTGGTAATTGGGTTCTGTGATAAAGCCAAGAATCCTGTGCCGTGTGGTTTGTACCTTTGGAGAGATGATGGCCAGGTTTTCCCCGATCAATGCATTCATTAAGGTAGACTTACCGGCATTGGGAGGGCCGAATATATTTACAAAACCTGCTTTGTGATTGTTTTCCATTAGTTGGCAAAGATAGTCTTTGTGCTTAAATTTATTGTTTTGAAAAAAAATTTTTGGCAGAACAAAACAAAGCGCTTACCTTTGCAATCCAATACAGCGCGAGGTAGAGCAGCGGTAGCTCGTCGGGCTCATAACCCGAAGGTCGTTGGTTCGATTCCAGCCCTCGCTACCAAACCCGCAAAAGAGGCATAATCAAGAGGTAATTTTGATATGCCTCTTTCTTTTTCGCTTATAACTCCCTTGTAATGAGCGATATATGAAAACAGTAAATTCACGCGATTTGTTCGACACCTGTCTGTTTTTTTGTTGTAGTAAATACCCTCTGGAAAGACCAAATTTTGTATAGCTTGCTTGGTAATGTAATCGCTGGAATCCCAGCCAGAAGCCATTTTAACCGCGAATTCCGTTGCCAAATCTATGTAATCTTCAATGTTCGACACCCCTTTGCTGGAGTTCTTTAAATTTTTCTCAATTTCTTTCTTTTCCAGCATGTATTTCTCCGAATATCGATCGTATAAATCCTTGTTTATTTCCTCTTCGATAAACCGTTCTTCGAGCCGCTGTAGCTTTTTCTCAATTTCCTTTTGTTGACCCGCTAGAAGCTTGTAATCATCCTTTTCCACTTGGGTGAGTTGGTTGAACGTTGCAGCCGCTTGCTTACGAATTAGCGCCTTTAAATTATCGGACGCATCAGCAAGACTGAAATAGTTTAAGATTTCCCTGAAGTTATTATGTAGAGCTTCCGCATTCTTATTATTGTTGCAACCTTTCGAGTTGCATTTATAGTAATGAATATTCCTGTTCTTTACGAGATAACCTCGCATCGGCTTTTCACAGGTATCGCAATGCATAAATCTTTTTAGCGGAATCTTTTCGTTTTCTTCTACAATAGAGTACCCCCGAGCATTTTTGTCCAGAAATCCATTTACCTTCAAAAATATCTCTTTAGAGATCAGCGGCTGATGGTTCCCTTTAACGACCTCTCCGTCTAGCATTTTATGGGCAAGAAGTCCACAATAGAAAGGGTTACGGAATATGTCCGATATTTTCTGATGACCAACGTTCATGCCGCGACTGGCAAGCCTGATTCTTATCTCCTCATTGGTTACCCCCTCATTTGCTTTCCAGTTAAATGCCTGTCTGATCAATTTGCCTTTTTCATTGATCTCAATAGTTCGCTTTCCATTTGATCGCACGGTATCATATCCTATTGGAGGACTAGTCGGCCAATCTCCTCTATGCAACATATCTCTTATGCCAGCCATACACTTTTGTTTGCGAAGGTGGTTGTCAAATTCGCCGAATAAAAACAACATCTTTTGCTGCATTTGTCCAGATGGATTTGATGTATCAATCGGCTGCGTCACGGAGATGATTTCAATGCCAAGCTTTCGCAGTTGGTTACTCAGCCAGATTGAGTTATCATTTCTGGAGAATCGTTCCAAACTGTATACTAAAATGTAAGATATTTTTTTTCTTGCCTTTTTGACATAGTCTAGCATAGCCGTGAATTCTTTTCTTTCATCGGTCTGTGCGCTTTCATATGTGCCTCCGAAATTAGCAAGGACGCTGTATCCTTGTCTTTCTGCATAGTTATAGCATCCTTTTCGTTGGGTCTCCAGGCTCAGATTATTGTCGGCCTGTTCTTTAGTACTTACACGGGTGTAAATCACACAATTTGTTCCATGCGATTTGTCTGCTCGCTTTTCTCCCTTCGCAAAGGAATCGAAAATGGAAAAATCTCTCATGCTACTCTCTATTGATTTTTTTGTGATAATAAAGGAAGACTATCGGCTTGAATTCTGTAATGCTCTTGATAATTTCTTTAGCTTCCATATCTGAAATGTCCACGAACTCACTACACTCTTTTAGTTCTGCTACACTAATCTTTCGTCAGTCTTTGCACTTCCAGATGTACCCCCGAAATTAGCAAGCACACTATAGCCTTGCCTTTCTGCATAACTATAACATCCTTTTCGCTGGGTCTCAAAGCTCAGATTGTTGTCGGCTTGCTCTTTATTACTTACACGGGTATAAATCACGCAATTTGTTTCAAGCGATTTGTCTGCTCGTTTTTCTCCCTTCGCAAAGGAGTCGTAAATAGAAAAATCTTTCATGCTATTTTTTATTGATTTTTTTGTTATAATGGATGTAGGCTATTGTCGTGAATTCTATAATAGTCTTGATAATCTCTTCAGCTTCCTCATCTGAAATGTCCGCAAACTCACTACACTCTTTTAGTTCTGCTACACTAATGTTGCTCTGTACTGCAACTTCTGAACCAATCTCTCCTGCTGAAACTTCTTTCGGCACTTTCCCTCCCTTTCAACTACGTAAACAATCATGCAGCAGCTTTGCTAAGTTACAAAAAAATAGGGTGAAATGTACATTAACCGAGTTTATTTAACTTTTGGTTTTTTAACCAATCAAGCTATCTTTATCGTTGTATGGCGAAGGTTTACAAAAAAGGTTTTAAGGTTTATTTTAACGACAGGCTTAAAGCTGTGCATTTCCACGGGGAAGCTACTTTGCCATTGTATATTCAGGTTGTATACAGAAGTAAAAATTTGATATTTAAAAGCTATCTATTCGATCTGTTGTCGTCATCTCGTTACGACATCAATAACGAAACACCCAAACTTGCAGATATCATTTCATTTGAAACGGAAACATTTGAATTTATTGTAGAAGCAAAGCCAGACATTGATAGACTAGATCAGCTACAGTTAGCATATAATTACTATTCAACTGATTTATGCACGACATCCGAAAAAGCTTATATAGTACAGCTCTATTTAGTCTTAAAAGACATGGGGCTAAACTCAATGGCCTTAATTTTTGATAAAGTGCGTGATGAGCAGCCATTTTATTATATCATGGTAGATTTGTTCAGGATTGTAGAAACTTCTGTCAAGGAGCAGATAATAAAATCAATGGATAGTTCTGGACAGATCTATCCCTATTTGTTTGAATTCGTTTTGAAGAATAGAGAATCTCCATATTATTTTCTTTCCGTGCGAGAGTGGGAGAACGAAAGTACGAGAGCTCAGTTTTCAGGTTTTCTAGAGCATGCTTATCCCAATAAAGCGAAGAAGATATTGAGAGGTTTAGATCGTTGGATTAAAACATTGGGTAGCCCGGTATAGTGAAGACGATGATTGTTATTTGAGGAAATTAAGCGGATAAAGTCAAATTCAGAATACAGTACAGTTCATATTAGTAAAAGTTAGCCAAATAATGAATCTAATTCTAACCCCAGACACCGTCCAACTTGAAAAATTGAAGTTGTGGCTGGAACTGGAATACCAAAACAGTGAGGAGGGCTTCTACTGCAATTGGCCGCTGATTAATGACAGTTACTTAAAAGCTAGACTTATTTTAGTGGAAGTCGATTCTGAAGTAATAGCCTTCGCTACTTGGACTAACTATCGTCAGTAAATTGGACTTGATATTATAGAGGTCAATCCCATTTTTAGGGGAGAAGGAATTGGGCACAGGTTCTACGATATGTTGGAAGAATATTTTAGATCAGAAGGCTTTATTGCGATAACACTTTTTTGCGATCCAGTTGAGTCCGAAGCTTTTTGGGTAAAAATGGGTTTTACAAAATTTCCATTTCCTTATTACGCTGGGTCCGAATTGAGCTATTACAAGCCGTTGCAGAATGTATGTGTGACTACCAACGATAAGCCAAAGGACAGACTTGAGCTATGGGATGTGGAACCTTACCAAATTGACAACAGTCAGCCGATATGGACCTGGGAGGTCAACGAAAACATGCCTGCAATTCTTTCTCCGTCATATGCAGATTGGCACCTGAGGTTGACCATCGATGGAATGATTGTTAAAGAAGATAAAGTGAAGTATTTTAATGAGGATATTGAATCCATTATAGGACCTTTTTTGTATTTAGAAAATTTAGGCAATAATGTTTAGTATTGCTTCTTGATTAACCTATGCGATATGCATCTAGTATTTAAACCTTATTCCGAAATTAGAGATCTTTCTACTGGACATTTAATTATCACTTTGACTGCGGCAGACTTCGAAAACGTCCAGTTCAAAGATGGTGACACTGTCTTACCATTTGTTAATTGCTTCTTTGAAAAGCTAACGATCATAAATCGTGAGGAAATACCCTTCGGAAATATCTCAATTGCTTTTTTTAATTGTTTGCTTCCTGAGATTGAGGTAAAAACTATCCAGTCGCAAAATATAACCTTAGGCTTCTATCATTCATTTGTATCGGGTAAAATTGAGAGTTCCAACCTAAGATCAATTGACCTGAATAACTGTCTCACGCCTTCGGAGTTGTTTCTTATTGGTGCACCCTCGGTTCAGATCAAGTTCACAAAGGAAAATTTTGATGGGGATCGATGGCAGGGGTTATTTATTCAATACTATATTCAAGAGAGTTACAGGTTATTGGAGAAAGAAATTAAGTTCAATATTTATGATCCAAAAAATTTACATATCAGCTCTAATTTTTTATACCAGGAAGAGTTTTTCAAACCTGAAGTTTTCCTATCTTACAAAGCAGGGGAAGACCATATAACTACAATAGTAAAAGGGGTGTCACTAAATGCATTGTCTATTTCAGGAAACCCTGCGGGCGTGGTAGCTTTCGAAAATGCAAAAATAAAAAGTTTGTATATCTATGATTTTTACCCGACTGGAGACGCTTCTCTTTTTTCTATAGCTCCGGTTTCTTTATCTGATGAAGAGAATAAGATCGGCATCCATAACAGCAAGCTAGATGGTGTAGAATTTGACAATGTTTCGTTTGATAGTTACGCTCTAATCTCATTTTATCGAACCAAGTTCTCAAAGGCTGTATTTACATCTTGTAATTTTCCGGAGGATTACGAGACGTTCTCAAAATTTGTTCCAATTGAGAATGTTCATTATCCGGATAAGAAGTCTGATAATTATGCAAAGGCACAGTATGAAATATTTCTACAATTGAAAAAGGCTTTGGAAGATCGCGGCAACTATTATGAAGCGCAAAAACTTCAAGCTATATCTCATGAAGCTTTGAGACAAATTGAAAATGTGCCATTTTTTGATAAAGCAATCCTTCGTATAAATAATTTGTCAAACAATCATGGACTGTCTATTAAGAGGCCGTTAATCGGTTTCTTTGTCATTTCAATTCCTCTATATGTGCTTTATCTTTTTAGTATTAACCGCATATTTAATGCTGAAAACTTTGACCCATCTTTAATAGGATATTATTTCTCATTCATAGACATTACACACCGGGTAGATTTTCTAGTTGAAAAGGGGCAGTTTGCTTGGTGGACATTGATAATTGATTATACCGCGAAAATAATGGTCGGCTTTTTTATATATCAGTTTATATCCGCGTTCAGAAAGTATGGAAAGCGATAGAAAGTGAGATCAACCCAAAACTGAAAAGTGATCAAATAGTAAATAAAGTATTAGACAGGCTTATCAATAGTTTATACTAGTTTCATTATATATGACGTAATGATCAAAAGCCAATATTCATTCTTTACAATATCATAACTTGAAGTGATCAGAAAGACGCCCTTATTAGTCTTCAAACCACCTTTAACAAAAAAGGTAGTTATACCTAAGCTGGCGTAGGTTTACCGTTAAAATGACTGCTTTTATTGGCTTATCAATTCAATGACAGTAGCATGGGCATATTTCTACAATATTCAAAGACTGCAAGCAGTAATATCAAATTGGTGTTGCGGGAAATTCGTACAGCAGTATCTAAAGAAATCTAGGCGCTATTTTTTTCGAAATGAGTTAGGTAAGCATTGGGGACATCTGATAAATAAGAGGCATTAAATGAACTCTTCTCAAGGGCTTCGATTTTGATGCTCTAATTCGGAATTCTATCACTTTTTACCAAGGTTCGCATCCTTATCAATGAGTCTAATAAATTCATTTATAAATGGCTAATTAAATATTGGTGTTGCAAATATATTTTGTAATTTGACAAGAAAACTATTGCTTAATGAAAGGTGTAATTAAGGTCTTCCCAGTGAATTGTGGAGATGCGATACGTATTATACAAAAAAATGGAAGTGGTAAAACAATAGGAAATATCCTTATTGATTCTGGGTATATAGGTACATACAAAGTACTCAAAGAGGGAATTGGAGACATTATTGAAAAAAAATCTAAAATTGACCTTTGGGTTTTGACTCATTTAGATGCTGACCATATCAATGGCGCGGTCAAGTTTTTAACAGATTCTGAAATTCAGAATGGTGAAATTGTTATTAAGAAATTATGGTTTAATTTTTCAGATTCCTTTAGAGTTCATAATTCAAATGGCTATGTGAGCTTCGGGAAAGGGATTAAGTTGAAGAAAGATATGCAAAAGCTAAATATTCCGTTTAATAACGAAATTATTGCAGGCCCTAAAAAATATATAATAAACAATGCTAAATTAACCATCCTTTCTCCGGATCCTAAAACCTATAAGGAATTGATGAAACTATGGGAAATTGAAGAGAAGAAATATGATTTAATACATAATAGTTCCTTTGCTGGTAGAAAGGATTATGATTGGATGAAAATTAAAGAACTTTCTAATGCAAAGGACGTTAAGCTATCCGCAACCTTAGACTTAGCGAATCGAAGCTCTATAGCTTTTATTTATGAGGTATATCGAACCAAAGTCCTTTTTCTCGGCGACGCCATGCCACAAATAATTATAGAGTCACTGAAATCTTTAGGGTATTCCAAAAAGAAAAGGTTAAAAATAAAATATCTAAAACTTGCACATCACGGGAGCAGAGCAAATTACAATAGAGAGTTGTTGGATTATATCGATTGTAACGAGTTCATAATTTCGGCTGATGGTAATAATGTTCATGGTATACCAGATAAAGAGGTACTCGCTAAAATCATTCTGCATCCAAAAAGAAATTTTAAAAAAAAGATGAAGTTTTATTTTAATTACGCAGATGACAGATTTTTGGAAATGTTTAAAGTTGATGAAGCAGAGAGAATGAAATATAATTTTGAAACTATTTTTCCCAGAAAGGGCAAAGTATTAAAATTGAAATTTTAATTTATGAAACTTAAAGAGAGATTTAAAAGTAATACTGTAAGAATTAAATGTAAAGGCATTCTAGGCAGTGGTACTATCTTTAAATTGGACGAAAATGCGGAATCAGTTTTTGTTGTAACTGCTAAACATAATATCCTCGGCACGAGTTTTGACAATAAAGCGACCTATAAGAATATCAAAATAGAAAAATTTATTGGTGACAAAAGAGTGTTGAAGTATAAAGTTAAAAAGGATGACTTAATAGAGCATTTAAATGATGATGTTACGATCATTGAAATCTTTAATGAAGGTGGTCTACTTGAAAGCGTTGATGTTGTAAGAATTTCACAAGTTGATGAATTCACTACTACATGTTATTTCAGTGGTTATCCAAGATTTGAAAATAATCTGAAGGCAAAAACCTATTCTACTATACTAGATTTTTTCAACTCCGAAAGTCAATGTTATGAGTTTAAAGTTGAAAGTAGTTTTTTGAGATATTTTGACGAAGAGCAGGTGCCGACTCTTGTAGAAGGTTTCTCGGGTAGCGGAATTTATGCTCATATTGACGATGATTTATATTTACTGGGTATAATCAGTAAATTTCAACGAAGTGGAGAATTCGTTTGTCATCCAGTTCATGATTTTTTTAATAAAAAAGTGAAAATCTATGATTTTCATGAAGAATCACTCATACCCGGAAAATCTTTATCAAAATTACTCGATAAAACACTACGACAATTAAAACCAAGATATTCAGAGAATAATTTGGAGCTCACTATCGAGAAAAAATTTGACTCTTTTGTCGGAAATTCAGAGCGTCAAAAATTTTTGTCTCACTATTTTTCATTTACGTTTAGATCCAGCGATCTATTTATTAGTAACAGCAATCCAATTTTAAAAAAATTTATTGCAAGCTCTGGAGATGATTTTCTCTCCATCGAAGATGGGAATTTGACCTTTATTGAAAAAATTAATCAAATTGAAATTCGAGTTAGAAATATTGTCTCAATATGTAATGAACATAGTATTAACTGTAGAGATCGTGAGGTTCTAGTAAGGCTAGAACAATCTATTGATTCGACGCTAGAATCAATTAATGAATTTAACGAAGCCATAGAAAAGTTACCTAATACCTCAGAATTATTAAAACTTACACATGGAAGTGTTCGGGTGTTAACTATTGTAAAAAGTTCCATTCCTGAACTAGCATTTAATCAAAATAAAGTTATGATGATTAAGAGTAAAGCTGGTAATGGAAAATCTCAATTGTTAGGGCACATAGCAAAAAAATGGAGTGATAGCGGTGAGCCTTGTATATTAATTCTTGGTCAGAGTCTCTCAGAGGATAGATCCCCATGGTTGCAGATACAAAAACATATTACAGGCAAGGATGGTAATCTGAAAGAGTTCCTAACACTTTTGAACAAAAAGGGAGTCAATGCGAACCATCCCTTTGTAATTTTTATTGATGCGATTAATGAAGGTAAAGGAATTTCTTTATGGAACGAGTTTTTCATATCATTTGTAGAAGAGCTGGAATATTATCCTATGATAAAAGTTGTATTGAGTTATAGAACTACATATGAGGATGCACTTTTTTATGGTATTGAAATTGATCCAAAAATAAAAATTGAGCATGAAGGGTTTCGAGGCATGGAAGAACGAGCAATAAAGTTCTTTTTTGAGGAGGCTAATTTGCCGGTTCCCAAACTATATAAATATTCAGAAAATTTTAGTAATCCCTTATTTCTTAAACTCTTCGTAATTTATTGTAAAAAGTATCATGGACGCTTAAATTTGAATGAATTGTTTGGGATTTCAAATATTTTTAAGAACTTTTTTAAACATATAAATCATACCCTTGGACGAAAATATCATTACGAAAGTGAAAAACTAGATCTAGTAAGTCTCTGTATAGATAAGTTTATTTCTGAATTAGTAGAGAGTGAAAAAGGCTATATTAATTATAGGGACTCATTTTTACTAATTGAAAATGAAGTAAGTGTTTTTTTAAACAGGTCAGGATTCCTTAGAAGTTTAATTTCTGAGGATTTATTTAATGAGAGTATATACTGGAATAATGGGGACTACGAATATGGAATTGTTTTCTCATATCAAAAGATTGGGGAATTCCTGTTGGCTAGGCATTTAATTCAAGGAAAGACCTTAAGTCAAATTAAAAACTTGAATTCAAAAAAAAATAGGTTTTTAAAATATTTAGAGGATACGACATATGCAAATGAGAACTTGGGAGTGTTGGAATCGATATGTGTCCAATTACCCGAGTTATTCGAACAAGAAGTGTTTGACATTTGGCCAAGTTTTATAAATAATAAGAATCTTGAGACATCTTTTCTATCATCGTTAAGTGACAGATCTAATAAAGGTATAAATGAAAGAACAATACATCATTTAAAGCGCATTCTAAATGAAAG
>JGI26530J50255_1002857_pt1 | contig 9727 bp, 10 predicted proteins | sample ThiBiot_500_plan_2_FD_50255 | JGI IMG/M metagenome (IMG submission 50255) | reverse complement strand
TTTTTTTTTCTTCTCTATAGAACAAAACAAAAACAAAAAAGAAAATAACCAGTCACTGGTTTCAGTCTCATTGTTGCCGTTTTATATCTATTCATAAATGAACAAAACAAAATAGACCGTATAACATGTAAAATAAATGAAAACAACAACAACGAAAAGAGAAAAGAATGATCATAGTAATAGTAATGATAACTGTTCTTGTTTGTTTGGAAATAAAAGGATCAATTGAATTGATGCTTTTCTATTTCTTCTTCGGAGCAGCAGCAGCCTTGGCGTCTTCAACTTGTGCTGGTCGAACGAACGGAATTAATTCCGAATATTCTAAAAATTTAAACAAAAAATGTCGTTTCAATTGAACAAAACACACAATTGCTTACTCTTCGGCATAAGTGGCTTAAGTACTTCGGGTACACGAATACCTTCTTCCGTTTGATAATTTTCAAGAATAGCGCAAATTGTACGTGTTGTTGCACACATTGTTGCATTTAACATGTGAACATATTCAGCTGATTCGTTATTTTTCTTTGTTTCACCATAACGAATCTTTAAACGTCGTGATTGATAATCGAGACAGTTTGAGCAAGAGACAAGTTCACGGAATTTACCCGAGCCTGGAAACCAAGCCTCTAAATCGAATTTCTTCGATGCAGCATTATTCAATTCACCTATTCAACGAAAATCAAATTCCTTTTCTCGTTTTCATTTGACTTTTCAACAAACCAGAAACAATGTTAACAATACGATAGGGAATGCCCAATTGTTTGTTAAATTCTTCAGCATTACCAATCATCGTTTCGAACATTTCCCATGATTTATTATCACGTGGAGATGTAATACAGAATTGTTCGATTTTTTCGAATTGATGTACACGGAAAATGCCACGTGTATCACGACCATGAGAGCCAGCTTCTTGTCGAAAACAAGTTGAAATACCACCATAACGAATGGGTAAAACACCTTCAGGAATCCATTCATCTCTATTTCACAAAAAAAAATGAATCATTCTGTCGTTTTTCTTTCTCGATCTCGTACCGATGAAAAGCAGCGATAGCTTGTTCGGATGTTGCGATTAAATATTTTTCTTCGTCACTTGATTCATCGGGTTTATCGTTTTTGCAGACGACTTTGTAGAGTTCTTCGTCGAATTGACTTAATTGAGCAACTTCTTGCATGACTTCTTTTCGCATAAAAAATGGCGTATAGAGAATTTCGAAATCTTTGTCATTTAAAATTCGTAATGCTAATTGAATAATAGCTTGTTCAAGAAAGACAGCAGGTCCCTGAAAAAACATTCAAATCAATTTCAATTCGACAATTTCGAATGCACATACTTTCATAAAATAACCTCGAGAACCAGCAACTAGAGCTCCACGTTCGCCATCATAACCATCGATCATGTACATTAAATCAAAATGCGAGTATTTCTTTCGTGTTTCAACATCTCCGAAGGTTCGTTCAGTGACGTTGTTATCTTCATTGTCACTAACAGGTACTGATTCATGAACAAGATTACCAATTTCGTGCAAAGTCGAATTACGTTCGTTTTCAATTCGAACGAGATTTTCTTTTGTTCGTTCGATTTCAGTGTCGATTAAAACACTAACACGTTTGATTTGTGTAACGGTTAGTTTTGTCAATGTTTCGCCAGTGATTTTTGTGAAATCGATTTCGAAATCATTGGGAAGTTGTTCGGAATCACCTTCGTTTTCTTTGGCTTTCTTTTTCTCGCCAATTGTTTTACCACAAAGATTTTTGACTTTATTCCATTGATCAGCTTGATAACGAACAGTTCGCCATTGACTATCGAGTTCGATGACTTTATCAACACGTTCAGTGCCTTTGTAACGTTTCGTTTGAGAGTCATAGACGACTTTAGGAGTTTGTCGAAGTAATTCAATATCGAGAACCATTCTTGAAAATTGATTTCTTATCTACAAAGTAAAAAGGAAATAACAACGCGACTATTTACGTATGTGAATAAATCGTATTGCATCAGATTTCGTCAGCCTTGACGAATCATTGTCGGAGAAAACAAATAAGTATGTAAACCAGGTCGATATGAGGATAAACGTACGAAATACAAATCATTATCAACCCACGTCAACACAATCCATCCATGTAGTATGTTTTTCTTCTCTCGAAAGCAAATGGATGTCGGCAGTATTGTTTTTCTGTGTCCTTCTCTTTCTCGTCTAGATGTCGTTATAAATCAGATAGGCCTCTATTTATTTTACTTTTCACACACACAAAAAAAAACTTTTTTTAAGAAGATTGTTTGACAACAGTTCGTACGAGTTTGTTACTAAAGACGAATTCCTTGATTTTGTTAGCTAAATAATAAAATGGTAATAAACTAGTAACATATTGAATCCATGTCCAACGAAATTCTTTCCAAAAATTTGGAACATAACGAATCGCTTGCGAACCAACATTAACAACAACTTTTATTGTTAATGCCGATGAAGGTGGCGATGACGATGGTGACCATTGAACATATTCAGTTTCAAATGATGTAAAATAATTACGCGATAGATAATCATTGTAAATTCGATTGAGTGATGGTGTTGCTTGTATATTCGTATAGTTAATAACTGATCCTTGAAGAGTGGAGATATTTTGATAGGTTAAAATCGGATCTCGTTGATGGAAACGTAATTGTCCAAAGATAGTCACTGATTTGTAATTCGATATGGCTGATGGTGCAGAAAGTAAAATGCGTCCGAGTGTTTCCATATCGGCTGTAGGATATCGATTTAATGTATATCGAAAAAAGAGCCAAAGTTCTAAGTTTTTCTTTAGAGTCAACGCTGAATCTATCGATTGTTCGATGCTAAGTGTTTGCTGATCAATAACTCCATCATTGTTAACATCTCGTGGAATACTCGTACTCAATGAACTAGGTAAATAATAGTCTGTAAAGTAACTGTTTAAAAGTGGATCTGATGATGAGAAAATTGGTGTTGTTGTTGTTCCTTCGATAATCACATTGTATCGTCGAAGAAAAACGACATTCGGTTGTTCATGATAAGTTAATTCTTTATAATAAAATCCACTAGTAAAATAACTTGTAAATAATGGCGGTAGAAAAGTTAGAATTAAACAAATGATTTGAAATACAATCGCTGTTGAACATGGATGAGCAAAATAACGAATTCGATGCTCTTGAGAATAGATTTTATACAAAACCATAATAGTATAATGTCAAGAATGTTTGATTCAATTCTTATCATCCAACATTGTCAATGAGCATTTGCACTGATCCCTAAGCCGTTGCCTCTATTAATAATGGTTACATACATCTGATGAATGACAGATGGCGCGTCAATTTCTTAGAGAATTCCTCCTCGAGGAGAAACTGATAATCAGTAGTAGCACAATTTTACATATAAAGCTTCGTCAAATATTGATCTTATTCTTCTTTATGAGATCATTTCTATGTAAACGATATTGAAAAAGAATATTCTCTCGAATTGCTTTGTAAGAAATTCATTAGCACGAAATGGTGATAGATTTCGTAATATTTCATTTATTCTTTTAAATTAGAAAATGAAATGATTGTCGAAGTCTTTTTTTATTTTATCAATATACGATCAAAGAGCTGTGAAAAAAAAATTTAAAAAGTTTAACAGGTTCTACCCAGATTTGAACTGGGGTCGCTGGATTCAAAGTCCAAAGTGCTAACCGCTACACCATAGAACCACGGCTATCTGTATATTTTTCTTTCTAATAACATGCTCTTCTTCATTCTACAAGAGATCTACTAAACGTCATTTGAACATGTTGATTTCCGTCAATATCTTCAACAAGCTCGTATTTACATTTCATTCTACATATGATTTATTTCGTTCTATTTTCTTTCCTTTTCTCTCTGTTATCTATAATTAGTTTGGCTGTCATCAACAATGATCTTCGAGATAATTTACAAACACATTTGGTGTCTCATAAACACCGTGAACCGTAGAAAATCTTCTGGCTGTCTTTTAGTGTGAGAAAAGGTGTGTTAGTAAAGTGTCATTTGATCTGTTGTGTATATTAATCATACGTATATGCCGATTGACTACTGCCCACGCAGTACTGCTGCTGTGCTAATCTCAGCCAAAGAAACAGCTCGAGTTATTTCAGGGTGCAATGAAAGAATAAACAGCAACAGCAATCGACTTGTTTGCGTATATCTTAGAACAGTAACGAAGAAGAGAGAAGAAGAAAAAAAAAGGGAAAACCACCCACTCAAAAAGGAAGATAGATAGATATCAACCATTTTCTCGTTTGGATTCATTCTATTCCGTCTTGTTGTGTCAGTGCTGATTTGCGTATTTCTTCTTCTTGTTGTTGGTTCTCTTACTCAAAATTCTTCGCTGATTAACTATGGCAGCTAATCGTCCGTTATCGAAAACATTTTGTGAAGTTTGCGGTCAAGTTTTCACGCCGAGAGATGCGATGCAAACGTATCAAAATCGATATTTTCATCCTCACTGTTTTTGCTGTGCAAGTTGCGGCAATTCAATAGCTGGCAAACCGTTCTATCCCAAGCCGAATAATCAATTTCAATGCGAAAATTGCAATAATGCACTCGCACCTGTGTATGAAAAAAAACAACAACAAAGAGTCTATTTAATAATCTTTTTTTTTGTTCTAGTTGTTGTATTTGTAATCAAAAGATTCAATCGGGTACAAAAGCAAAACGATTTCAAGAACGACATTATCACAGCGACTGTTTTCGGTACGAATTCTTTGTTTTAATTCCCAAGAGTCAACTAATTCTTTCTATTTTTCAGTTGTTGTAAATGTAGCGCAGTTATTCCTGATGGTAAATTACATTTAGACTCGTGGTTTTTTCTTCTACTGACGATTGATTTTCTAGGTCACAATTTTGTCGATATGTTAGACGGTCGTTTTCAATGTTTAACCTGTTCGAAACATGTTGTCGGAACTTATCACGGCAAAGAACATGCTCCTCATATCGAGAATAGCTTCGGCGAAATCGTTCTTGTGCAATGTGATCAAGCTGGCCGTGTGCCACTCTGCGACAAATGTTCTCGACCGGTTACAGGCGATGAAGAAGCCTTCAAACATGACACACGATACTATCATGTCGAATGTGCACGATGCAATCGATGTCGAAAGAAACTCTTCAAAATTCCGTGCAGAAAACTCGGCTCAGCTCTCGGTAAGATCAATTTATTTTCCTTCGAAATTGAAATCAAATAAGAATTTTAACTTTTTGTTTAGTTTGTCATACATGCTCATAAATCAATATTATTCCTCTGATTTTCCTAGACAAATATATGTTACTCAAACCCTCTCAAATATAACGAACGCACGTCCCTTCTCATATTTTAATCGAAACAAAAAAAAGATAATAAAAAAATCAATTCATTTCATTAACTTTTCAGTTGCGAATGTGTTGTTGGCGGTGCACGTAAGGGTATTAGTGATGGTTTTTTAGTTTTTTGATTGTCGACACGATGAATTCGTCGTTGTACTCGATGTTTAATCATTTCTTTGCTAAGTTCGACTTGTTGAAGCCAAGATTTTCGTTTGAAAAAGGTTGCTTCTTCTAAACAATTGACTGCTGTCGATCGGATCGTTGCACTTGCGTATCGTTCGTACGGTTGAAATGTCGACTGCCGAATTTGCAAGTCAACTCGAGATTTAATCGGTCCATTACGAAGATAATTCGAATGTTCTGGCAGAGGAATATAGGAGTCAACATCGAGCATAGCATCGCGTTCGATTGGCATTGAATTTTCATTGGATTGTGTCGAAATAACCGATGATTGTTTATCTTGTTGTGTTGATTGTTCGAGTTCGGTGAGCAATTGACGTTTTTTTGTTGTTTGATTTTGTTCGGTTTCGCGTGCTAAACGATTTGATGAGATTAAATAAGCATCAACAGATGACATCACCGGTTGAAATCCAGTTGATTGTTGTGGTGAGAGAGTAGGTTCGTTTTTTTGGACGATCGCTGTTGGAATGATTGGTAAAGGTTTTCGTTTGGTTTTCGTTTTCGTTTTTCGAGGACTTTCAATTGATTGAATTGGACTGATGAGTTCTAATGAAACTAAATGATCGTTTGCTTTTAAATCAAGTGGCGAAAGACTTGAAAGAATTTGACTATTCGAAAGATCAGATACTGTTGATAGACCTTCGAAAAATTGTATCGTGGAATTGGAAAGTTTATGATCGTCAGTTGCGAGAAGCTGCCGACGTGCTTGAAGATTACTAGCAGCGATTTGTTTGGCACGCTGTCGTTCGTCTAAAGCTAATTGTTTGATAGCTGCTTTCGTTCGAATGATTTTCTCTCGTTCTTCATCGGAATAGCCAACATAACGATGAGATTTTTCGTTGGTTGTCTTTTGCAATTGTTCAGNTGGTACGTCGAATGTATTGTTGAATCCATCGATGAGAACTTTATAACCAAGTAGACCATTGTTTGGATAGATACGNTTGGCTTGTGTCGTATGAAAATGACCACCGTATTTCTTCCAAACTCGTTCTCGAGCACGTTCATGCCAACTGTTNGAAACAAAGCACAGAATACAAAATAGAAGAATCTATTTCTATTGATTTACCTGATTATTCGACAATAGACTGGCAAGGACACATTGACATGATGTGCACCTGTTCGATGTACAGTACTATTCGCTGCTGTCGATGTCAAAAGACTCGATACGTATGCACCATTAGCATTCAATGGAATTTTTAATTGAAATTGTTTGTCATGAAGATAAAAATAGATTTCACTGAAACATTGTTTTTCTTCTTTGCTTTTCGTATTTGCCATGCAACGAAGTGCAATTTGAAATGGTAAATAATCTGTTATCGGATCTGGACATTGCGTACATAGGATTGAATTTCGAACAAATAAATCGACCATTTTCACATGTCCACGTTCGATAGCAATATGAATCGGACATTTAAGTGAATCCGGAAGAACCGTTGCCGCAGCTTCGAATGACCATTGACGAGACGGATGTTCGCCAACAGGTCGATCGCTTCGTGCACCATGTTGCATNACAGAATGTGCTAATTCCATATGACCATAAAAAGCAGCGATATGTAACGCAACTTGCGTTTGATAATGCCGAGTCAGATCATCGTGTGAATACTGTTCAACATAACCTCGAATACATGAACAAAGAAATTTCTCGTAACCATTCCAAACTTTAAGAAAAATATGATCGTGAATTTTAATATCATAATTGATTAATTTCATTTGATCATAAAATCGTTGTTTACCATCGTAACTCTCCAAACAGAAAACACTCAATGGCAAACCTAATCGATCGGCAATTTTCTTTCTTATCGAACCGATTGTCGATTCAATTGTAATCGATGTATCGAATAATTTCAAAAGTTGTTTATTAAATCCACAATGAATGTACAATTCAGCTGCTTTTTGTTCTCGATAGATACATCGAATGATGGCACCCGATGGAATACCGAGATCAGTTAAGGACCATTTGGGTTTTAAATCAAAACCATTGTAACTAAGAACGATCGATGCTTCGGATCGTGCGTCATTTTCATTTTTAAGACCGAATTCTTCGCGAACTAATCGAAGAACATCTTCGACACGAATATTTTCCGGTACATCGATTAATCGAATCGACTTCGTTGGAGGATAGAAAATAAAGTACCGCATTCGTGTAAGAAATCTTTCTTGTGCCTATATAAAAAAGAAAACAACTCGTGTTTTTTATCCTACTGAGAAATTAATTGAGATATCTCGGTAGATTCAATTTGAATTTTTTTAGTTTTCGTCTATTGATGCATGTGCTGTTTTTTTAGTAATTATTTTTCTCTAAGTACGTGTGTTGATAAAGATACTTGAGATATAGTTAACAACGAAAAAAAGAACACTGAGAGAACGACACAAAAAAAAAAGAATTTTACTAATCGGGTTAAAATCTTAATGTCATTTTTCTTACTAATTCACTTACCTTGATAGCCATAACAAACCAACAAAAAAGAAAATTGTTACTACGTTTGTTTTTAAGTGTTCATTTTGATGTATTTCTAACCAATCGATGAATGATGAAAGATCAACATTTGACGATCTACCGAAGAAAACTAAAACATGACTTGTTTGAGAACAAAAAATATTTGCAGAGATATGATTTACGTTGTTGAATATGAAATTATTCGGAAAAGAAAAGATTCTTTTTTTTTCTCTAATTAGAAATTATTTAATACAACACTATTGTGTTGAATATTATGCTTTTTTTTATCTTTTTGAAACTACTCTCGGATATTAATAAAAAAAAATGTGTTTTCTTCCTTTTCTATTTGCTCAAACTGGTCGCAATTTAACAATTGTTGAATGACAAAACATTTTGAAGTTGATTTTACTAACATGTCGACGTTAGTTAGCTTTCAAGGATATCTAACNCGNTACGGTATGACAACGTATTTAATTCTCGGTAATTTCGGTAATCTATTCAATATAATGATTTTCTGTCAATTGAGTCATCGAAAAAATTCGTGTTCACTCTATTTACTGATGGCGTCGATTATGAATATATTTACTCTTAATTTTGGTATTATACCAACGTTATATTCATTGGATTATCCGAATCCTGAATTAACATCNATTGTTTTTTGTAAATTAAGATTATATCTTCTTCATTCATCGTTAATGATCAGTCGATCGATGATTGTACTCGCTTGTATCGATCGTTTTGCTGTTTCATCTTGTTCGAAATATTTACATCGATTCGGTCGACCGAAAATCGCNATTTATNTGATTATTTTTTTCACTTGTTTCTGGCCAATTAGTGCCTCACATATTCTCGTTCTATTAACGATTAAATTTCAACGTTGTACTGCTTTCGGCAAGTACAGTCTTATCTATAGCATCTATTCGTTTTTGGTTGCTGGTGTTCTACCTCCAACATTAATGATTATATTCGGTTGTTTAACAATTCGAAATCTTCGACATATACATGCTCGTATTCGTCCGAATATTATTCGTTTCGATNATAATCATCGAAAAGATTACTATCTAACTGTAATGTTAATTTGTGAAGTTTGTATTTATTTTATTTCGACATTACCCTATCCGATTCAAACATTATATTTAACTGTAACAAGAAATACCGTGAAAACAGTAGATCGTCTAGAAATCGAAGGATTTCTAACTTTTCTTGCATATTCATTTTTGATTTATATTAATAGTGCATCAACATTTTATATTTATTTGTGTACATCGAGNGCATTTCGTCGNCAATGTCGACGATTACTGAANCGNTACTGGAAACGAATAATCTGNTCTACAAATGAAAGACAAACTCTTGAATATAGATATTCACCTTCGCGACGACAACAACATACAACATTTGTTTAGTTATCTTATTTATTCGTCAATNAATCAATTAGATTTTGAAGAAAAACATGTTCTTTTCAATTNCAACAGCTTGATTGCCAAATATATCTATANAAACGAAATATAATATAACCATGAATAAATCCACCGATAGGACCGATAATATAGATCCAACAATAGCTATCATATCTATTCGTGAAAACAGCAGGGCCTAACCAACGCCATGGATTCAATGCTGAACCATCACGACCAGCAGCAAGCAAGAAACACGAGAGAACCGTCAAACCAATAGGAAATGCTGCTTCTTTTTGTGTGTTAAATGATGTTGTGAAATTAATAACAAATGAAAGAATAGTTGTACAAATAAATTCAAGAAGAAATCCTTGATAATCTTTAGTATCG
>JGI26530J50255_1002816_pt1 | contig 9815 bp, 6 predicted proteins | sample ThiBiot_500_plan_2_FD_50255 | JGI IMG/M metagenome (IMG submission 50255) | reverse complement strand
AATACAAGAGAAATTAGAAGAATTCATCGCAGCATTGAATGCCGAAAAATAATCAATATATGTTTATGTTTTTTGTCGAAACTTTTCATTTATTTTTTTTTTCATTTCGTTAGTTTCAGTCTCTAGGAAANTCCTATTTAAGTCTATATGTATTTCCTTTTTTTATGGTAAAAATATAACAAATCACGCTGATTTCATTATTCGTCAGTTTATATCAGACGATAATTTTCTTCACGAAGTACATAAGGATTGATCAGATGATGTTGAACAAGTAGACCTAATGTTGTCAATGCAAGTTTTTCTTCGACTGCTGGTCCTCGATTTTGCCAATATTCACCGAATACACCATGAGAATCAGCAGGATTCAATTCAGATACTCGTAAACCTTGACGAGCAATNGCTACAGTTAATCGATGCATATCTTGATCAATAATTAGAACAGGTATTGGACCTTGATAGCCTTCCTTTCTAAATACTCTTTCAAATGCGTAGAAAGTATCATTTCGTTGACCATTTCGTAAATCACTTTCAAAGATAGGTAGAGCAAATACGACCGCTTTGATATGTTGATAGGTAGATCCGTCATTTTTAAGCACTTCTTGCACAGCTAATGCCGAAAATAATCGAACTGTATCATCAATCCCGATATATTTACCAGCAAATACTCCTAGTCCAATACCTGTTTCGACAACAATTTCTACTTTTTCGTGATCACAAGCTCGTAATCGAAGTCGAGCCATTCGTTTGAGATCTTCAAAAAGTTTGTCGTTGTTCAACTTTCCTTGTGGACTATTGATTTGTCGACGGAAATCTCGACCATTATAAACACGTGGTAAACGTGATTTTGAATCAATTTCATATACATCTGCCCAATTCGTAACATAAGTACGAATATCATCGACATCATGAATACGACCAGCAAAATCAATACCAGTCACTGAAACAAGCTTTATACAATGTGACCATTGTTCGTTTGGTGAGCGAGGTATTTTTCGTCCATCGAATTCCATCAAAATAGGACATGTTGATACACGCACGACGAATTTCATGAGGAATGCTTNNGNACCACTTGCACTTCTACCTTGTAAAGCATGTTTCAAAAACGCTANGCTCATTNCGTGTTGATTTTTGTCAGCATAAACTCGATATGATTTTTGCCATTTTTGGATCTCCTCAGCAGTCATTGAAAAAGAACAATTCGGACTACTATTCTTGCTTGGAAAAGAAATAATAGCTTGTGGAGATATTTCTTGTATTCTTCGTTCTAATCGAAATGATCGTACACCGTCAACAATATCTTCGTCACGAATATTTTTAAAACCAAATGTTTCTTTAAGAAAATTCTCCATTTCTGTTGTTTCACGATCACAATCGCCACTCATTGAACCATATTTGTCCATAGGAGCAAGAGAAGAAAGATAATTAAACAATTCTGGAATACCTTTATTCGCGGAATGTAGACCGAATATAACGACATGCTTTAGAGGCTCTTGTGCGCCAGGAATTTGATGNGAATGATCGACANNGTCTTGTGATCTTTGTAAGCTATGTCTTCCACGAGGTGGATCTGTACTTGACTGGTTTCTATCGTCATGATGTTCTGGAAACCTTGATGGTTGAGCTAAATGATCGATAGATGCAATAAACAAAACATCATGAAACAAGCTAAAACTTACGCTTTCGACTCATTTGNTGTAAAGAAAGCTAGGAATTTTTTCTGCCTTCGATTTCGTCGAAAAAATTCAAAAAAAGCTTTTGACGGAAGAAAAAGAAAGGTAGTCTTTTGTTTTGAATGTTTTTCTTCATTGGCTGTTTATTTCAAATATAAAAACAAAACGCACATGTATCGTGAAGAAGAGGAAAGAAAAAACATCCACATGAAAGCTCATGCACAACTACCAACAACATTTTCTTCGTAAATGTTATACAATCTGATAGTTTCTCGACTCACATACAGACGGATTGATCAGATGATGTTGAACAAGTAGACCTAATGTTGTCAACGCAAGTTTTTCTTCGACTGCTGGTCCTCGATTTTGCCAATATTCNCCAAATACACCATGAGAATCAGCAGGATTCAATTCAGATACTCGTAAACCTTGACGAGCAATCGCTACAGTTAANCGATGCATATCTTGATCGATAATTAGAACAGGTATTCGACCTCGGTACTCATCTTTTCTAAATACTCTTTCGAATGCGTGGAAAGTATCATTTCGTTGACCATTTCGTGTATCACTTTCAAAGATAGGTAGAGCGAATATGACTGCTTTAATATGTCGATAAATATGTGCATCTTCTTCGAGTACTTGTCGTATCGCCATTGCAGAAAATACTCGAACTGTATCATCAATCCCAATATGTTTACCAGCAAATGCTCCAAGCCCAATGCCTGTTTCAACAACAATTTCTACTTTTTCGTGATCACAAACTCGTAATCGAAATCGAGCCATTTGTTTAAGATCGTGAAGAAGTAGATCTTGTTTGAGTTGTGCTCGTGGACCATCGAGTCTTCGACGAAAATCTCTACCATTATAGACAAGAGGTTCATTTCTTTGATGATCCATCTCATATACATCATCCCAATTCGTGATATAAGTACGAATATCATCGATATCATGAATACGACCAGCAAAATCAATACCAGTCACTGACACAAGCTTAATATTATGCGGCCATGATTCGTTGAGTTTACGAGATATGACTTGGCCATCGAATTCCATCAAAATAGGGCATGTTGATACACGCACGACGAATTTCATGAGGAATGCTTGTGGACCACTTGTACTTCTACCTTGTAAAGCACGTTTCAAAAACTCTTGAGTCATTCCGGGTTGTTTATGATCAGCATAAACTCGATATGATTGTTGCCATTGTTCGATTTCATTGACATCCATCACGAATGATTTCCCATTATTAGGATTTTGATTTGGAAATTGAATGATAGTGTTTTGAGGCAAATTTTCAATCGATTTATTCAGTCGAAAGCTTTGAACACCTTGAACGATGTATTCACCAGGAATATTTTGAAAACCAAGTAATTGCTTAAGAAAATTTTCCATTTGTGTTGTTTCACGATCGCAATTGCCACTCATTGGACCATATTTGTCCATAGGAGGAAGATTTTTTAGAAGTTGAAATAAGTCCGAAATCTGTGAATCGATGGACGAAACACCAAATTGTAGACTTGCAGGTGGTCCTGGTGGAGGACGATTGTTTCGTGCTGGTGCTGGTGTCGGTGGTGCAAGTGCGAATCTCTTACGTTCGCCTTCATCATGCCTATCGGCTCTTACAACAGGTATGTCTACATCCTTTTTAGCTTGTTCAACGATAGAAATATTCAATTTGCCTATCTGCTTTGTTAAACTTTCCTCTATTTTAGATCGCCATTTTCCTATAGGAGCTCCTTGACTTGCAGCACCTATTTTGATGTTTCTTTGGCTGACTAAATCTGTATACACAGCTTTCAAATAGCTTTCTAAGATTGCTGAANGATTTTGTAAAATTGCTTTGATTCGATCATCTANCGATTTGGGCACTTCGTNCGATGGCGTTGGTTGTTGAACAAAACGATGTGGTATGTCTCCACGATGGCGTCTATGAACATCATCATCATTCATTGGATTACCGCCCATTCGAGGTAAAGATTGATTTCTTGTTCTCTGATTCATATTAAACTGCGTTGTTGCAATGAATAATCGCCTGCACACTTCGGAAGTAGATGCAGAAAAAAACTCACATGTTACTCTCTTATATTCGAATCTAACACCTCCATNATCGATAACAAAGATAAGGCTGTTTCGAGTTTTATCATGACTGCTTTTTTTTTCTCTTTTTCGAAAAGAAACCAAATTAAAACCGAGGCAATCTCTCATGAGAAAATAATCGAACTCGATATTAATTCACTATACCTACGAGATTTGACTTTAGTTAAACAATAACAATAACAACAATCAAAGTTAAACCTATGCACATATATTTTCTATTGATTTGAATAAATAATTATATCTCTTATCCTTGAGAAAAGTCAATAGTATTTTCTTACTAATCAATAAACAAATTATTCACACCTTCGATTTTTCAATTACTTCAATTTCATTAATCGAATTGTTTCGTAATTATCAACAAACNCTAATCCTGTCGTGTACGTTCCCATGNCAGATTTTTCGTTTCAATGACCAAAATAATGTGTTTTTTTCTTGGTTTTTTAGTTAAAAAAAAAATCTTTTTTAATATTTATACTTCTGTCTTACACATCGCGTGACTCGATTAATATACACGCAATGTTGTCAAAAGAGAGAATGTATTTGCTCGACAGAGAACAAGTCCGATTGACTTTTTCTCCCCCCACGACTATATTCGAACCGTGGATAATTTCTGATTTGATTTCGTCATTTTTTTATACTCAAAGATCAATAAGAGATTTTCTATGCATGCAAGAGTATTTACACAGTTTGTATGTGTGTGTGCCGTTTTTCTTTCTTTCTAGCAGAAAAAAAACTAATTCCTATCATAATATTTTATATCCTGTTTCATTTTCTCGTTTAATAAAGAGAAAAGAAGCTCTGTAGATATTATTATTTTTTTTATTGAGCAATAGATGACGAACGCATGGAAAACTAGGAGAATAAAAAAACCTAGATGATGATTTAATTCATCGTTCTTCTAAATGACAAAGACATTATGTTCGTTCTTTGTTTGTTAATTCGCTTAGGATTCACAAGTGAAGTTCGTCGAAATCTAATGCCGTATGACATTGATTAGGACCTGAGGGATTTAACACTACGACTTCTATTCATTTCATCAATCGCTAAGAAAAAAGGGGAAAAAGTTAGTTTTTTTTTTCAAAAAAAAACAAAATTTTTATACACTTAATGGATTTTTAATTAAATGTGAACGATCGAGAGGGAATGTCGGTGATTTTTTGCTTTGTTATTAACGCATGTGTATGCATNTGAACATTTCTCTTTTTCCTANAGAATAAGGTGTCGACAATTACGCTTTGTGTCGACGAACATCGTCTAGTTGATTTTCTATTTCATCTACAGACTAGAGAAATTAGGATTTTTTATGTAAAAAAACGATAGAGAAATAGAAAGAGAGAGAAAGAATTGTTTCTTGTGCGCATGAGAGTATAGTATATATATATATATTTATTGCAAGAAAAAGAAGAAGAAGAAAAAGAACGAAGAACGAAGAAGATTAATTGAAAACTCAGCAGTAGGCGATAACAAGTAACAAGTTAGAAAAGCAAGTTAGTTGATTATCTTCTCTTTTATATATCTCGTATGAAACTCAAACAGATGACATAATAGCTAAATTACACTTATCATTGATAGAATATCGATTTCGATGGCAATTAATCCATTAAGTACAACAACAACAACGACGATGACAACTCGACGAAGTTGTTTGCAATATTGAATGAAGACAGTTTATTCTCAAAATGTTCATCGATGATGAACTACTGCCTGTGGCTAATGCTCATACCGAATTTTATTCAAATCATGGCGTACAATTCACTTGAAAGTAACGATTATTTCTCGAGAGGAACATCAAAATTTGATATATCTTTTAGATTGTTTCTATGAAAAACGTTTGAATACATCTCTACATGGTTACAACAACTTTCATACACGTTGGACATCGGACTTCGATTGTTTATATCGTTGTTTGAAAAACGATCCACAAACATGTCGTTCGTTCGAACATTGGCATCAGAATCAGTATGGTCTCTGCGTTCGAGCCAATGTCTCACTTTCAGATAAACCATCTCTACTCGGTCATAGTCAATATGTGAATTACTATGAAATTCATTGTCATAATCATCATCAAAGTTCGTTCGAATGTTGTTTTTTATGTTCTGAAAATGTCTCTCTCTCCTATTCTTTTTTTTAGTTATAAAACCCAGTTTAATTGAATGTCCAGATGAAAAATTATATCTCACTATTGAATTGAATGAAATCGATCCTCTCGATATTTATCTCGGTGATGAAAATTGTCAGTCGACATCGTCAAATCATACTCATATTCAATTTATTTCGCATATTGATAATTGCTCATTGGTAGTTAATGAACTTTTTTTTTAAGACGCTTATAAAGAGATTTACGTTGCTAAGAAATTTTAATTTCATCTTAGGTCTTAACCAACGATTCAATTATTGCTAAAGTACATTGGCGTATTCGAACGAAAAATCAAACCGTTCAAATCTACGAACGATTCGTTCGTTGTCAAACGTCTCTCTATCGTCGTCGAACGATGACAACCATCAGTGCACATAGTAGAAATTTATATTCGATACCTTCACATGAACAAACAGTCTATCGGTCGGTATTCGACTCAATTTGTGAAAATTAAAATACGAAAATTTTCGATTTAGAATCACAGTACAATGGACATTGCATAATCGTTCATATTACTGTCCGCAATCGTGTTTTATCTCGCTTTATTCATTGATTAATATAACATTCGATGATTTCGAATATTTCTCATCGAAATTTTCAATTGAATCATGTGATTTAAATGCACTTCCACCCTATACAAATTATCTTCAATCAACACGTTTAATATCTCAAGGGTAAACAACAAGAACATATTTATTTTCGATTGATTCAAATTCAGTGCCTTCTAGTTTATCGACTGATCCAACTGTGATCTTCCTTCCAGATTCGTCTTCATTGAATAAATTTTATTTTTCATTTTATCTCTATCATCTACTTAAAGAACCGATACCATTCGAAATTCAATGTCAAATACAACAGAATGATTTCGAGCCCATGTCGATCAATTCATTGATCATATTTCGTTCATTTTCGATTCATGTCACTCGACAAATACCGATTACTGATCGTGAACAGACACGTCTAGCAACTCAAAGTAATCGAGAATATTTCATTTGATGCCATTTTCGTTTTAAATTGAAAATTCAACGTAGATTCTGTCATCTCAATTGCAACCGTCCATTACATCGAGTGCTCTCTTTATGCCTTCGTTCTTCTTTTTATTTTATTTAGAATTTAGCAAAAGAAATATTTGTATACGTATATTTGTCGTTTTTTTTTCTTCTTCTGTTTGATTCATTCGTAACCTTGAATGTGCATGATTCATTTTTATCGTTTTAAATCTTTTCCGTCAATAAAATGCCATCGTTTCGAGATTAAGTGATTCACTAGTAACGTCCTATAAATACATAGAACTCATATCAATATACACTCATACATAAAAAAAATCATCGATATGATGAAGTTTGNTCTTTTTCTTCTATTTGCTTTACTCTTAACAGTTAATGGAAATCCATTGAGTCGAAAGTAAGTTATTAAATAACGATTTCTTTCGTTTTTTGAACATTCGATTTCTATTTTTAGATGCAAATGTAAAGCAGTTTCGAATACAATACATTTTCCATTTCATTCATGGGATATATCATCGTGCAAATTCTGCTCATGCAATGATCCATCGATGACAAATTGCGAGAAAGCTTGCGCTACAATGGTAGAAAATTATGCTCTTACAGGTTGTGGTAAAGTTGTCAAAGGTAGTAAAGTTAAATATTCGTGGGAAGCAAGTTCATGTTCGAAAGGCATCAGTTCATTGGAATATACGTGCGCTTAAAACTGAACATTCATTCACATTCATTCACATTCATATTATTAATTTGTATTTGCCTTTTTGATTTCTAATAAATAAATAAATTCTTAGTTTTTAACCCAGCGAAATAAATAAATTTNCCTTGTGTCACGTTCTTTATGTAAAAAAAACAGAAACTTTTACTTCATCGATGTTTTTCTCTTACTATTATAAGAAACTTCATCGTTTTTGCCTCGTCTTCCTTTCGTTCGGTTCGTTCGTTCTTTCGTTCCTTTTTTTCTCCCTCATCGTTGCACATAGGCGTTTTCTTTTTCTTCCTTCGTTGTTTTCTCTAACGGTCTACTTGCGCGCACTCGTAGCTCGATGACGAGTTTTTATTTTCTCTAAAACATTTCTTATTATTATTATCATGGCTTCAGCTCGAAATCTTTGTCAACATTCAGATATCGACGGTACACAATGTACATCCAATGATTATCTTCTTTGTCCGCANTGTCAATTACAATTATGTCTNAAACATATAAATCAACATCAACAATTACTTCGAGATGAATTCTATCGACTTTGTGATGAAATCAACGATGTTAAATACGATATTTCAAATTTAACATTCGATTCAACGAATCAACGTGAATATCTATTCAAACAATTGGATCAATGGTATCACGAACAGTTGAAGCAATTAGAACGGATGTATCTCGAAAATAAAGAGCAAATTCAAGTATTTTATGTTGAATCTCATATCGAATTTGATTTGTATAGAAATAAAAAGGAAGAGCAATTAGAAGGTAATTTAATCAAACAGTTAACTAAAGTTCTCCGACAGAAACAAGTACATATCGACGATTTAAATGAAATGAAAACGAAATTAGATTATATTCAACGTGGTCTCAATGAACTTAAACAGCCGAATATCGAGATTCAATTTAGTGAAACGAATTTCAATATTAATATCATTAAGAAACGTTACATCGAAGCAGCTAAGGTAAAATTTTTCAACCGGAACAAAAACAACAACAAGAAACCAATCGAAACTGTTCTTTTTTAGCCATTATTTAATGATGACTATAATAACCTTTGGGAGACAACTGACGATGATGAACTCGAAAATTCGAATGAACATCCATTAGACGATGAATCGAATTCATCGCCATCGACGATTATTATTAAAAAATCACCGTTAAAACTTGTGATCAAACGTTTGCAACATCCGGCAACATCGAAATCGAAATTGCAAACAGTCGATAATTCGCTATCGTTATTAACTTGATTGATACAAATCTCTTTTTTTTTCTTCGTTTTTGTAATTTCACAAGTTCGCTGTTACATATATAATAAAGAAACAAATTTCTTATCTATACGTGTTGTCAGGTGTTTGCGTTCGAACTACAACATAACGGTGATGATGATTTTTTTGTTCTGTTCTTTTTCAAAATGCTTAATTAAAAGCATTTGTTCGTTTTGTTTTTTCGTTCTCCCTCTCCCTCCCTGCGTTTTTTTTTTCGTTTAACGATGAAAAGAAAAAGAAAAAACTGCACAAATTGTTCGTCTTTCAAGTGCCGAACATTTGAATAATAGAGTGAAACGTGTGATGACAACACGTAATCTGTTCGAGCGACCAGAATTACTTGAGAATCAAACACGTTTGATTATCTCAGCTGATGCTAAACCTCGACGATTAGCTCGAAGTGCAGCACGTTCAGCCGGTCAAAATGAAATTCGAGAACGTTCTGAATCAGTTCGAACTTCTTCACCAACATTCGAAATCATCGATAACGATTTACCCGATGAAATCGATGACCAACATCTTTCGATGATGCCCAATGAAATCAATTATGATACAGATATCGAACAAGAACAAGAACTACCTAAAGACACATCATGTCAAGGCATTTATGTAGATCAATGTCGTCGTCATGATGTTACACCGTCGACATATTTCTTACGGCATATCGATGAAAATGAAATGACAATTCGATATTGTGGATTGAAACCTGTCAATGTTAAAGTCATGGTACCCGCATTAAAAGTCAATCGAACGATTACTAAACTCGATCTACGTGATAATGGGCTCGGATCTCGTGGTGCAGTTTATATTGCTGAGTTGCTAAAAGAAACAGTGAGNATTCATGAACTCAATCTCGGCAAGAACGATATCGGTATTCATGGTACGCGGAAATTATTGTTTGTTTTGATTCGATCATTTATTATTATTATTATTTTGATT
>JGI26530J50255_1002810_pt1 | contig 9823 bp, 10 predicted proteins | sample ThiBiot_500_plan_2_FD_50255 | JGI IMG/M metagenome (IMG submission 50255) | reverse complement strand
TCTCCTCTTCTTTGATTAGGTACAAATACTGCTAATTTCACATCGACAAATGATTTGCTTCTTTGGAATTCTTCGATCGAATACTGGCGTTTTCAAGTGATTTATTCATTTACTACTGGAATCACTTCGAGTGCATTGAATTTTAAAATCAATCGTCCACCGTCAAATGGCTCGTGTTCAATCACGCCTTCCAACGGTACTACAAGTACATTATTTACTATCACTTGTTCCAATTGGCAAGACAGTGATGACATTCAAGATTATTCATTTTACGGTAGATTTTATTGGTTTCCTACAAAGTAGATATTTCTCTTTTGTGTTTTTCAGGTTGGACATCGAATTCTACTCAACGTGTTTTACTGGCCTTTTCACCCAGTTCAACAATTCAACTTCGATTACCTACGGGAGATGATCATACATCTTTCCTGTTTATCGTTGGCGCAGTTCGAGATACATTAGATTGTATCACTGAATTTAATATATCATTTGTATCGGTTGTGTCTGATTCGAAAGAAATCGATGAATTGATGGATGATCCATCGAATACGAGTAGTGCAGTTTTACATAGACTTGCAAGTGGAAATCAAAATACAATAGGTCAAACATTATATTCTGTAGCAAAAGAATTGAATAAAATCAATGACCAAATAACAAACCTATCATCAAGTGGAATAAGTTCTATCCAAATTCTTGTCTCATCATTCAGCAGTCAAACACAACAAACAGTAAGCAACATTTTTTTAAAATCTTTATCGAATAAAGACCTCCCCGTACATCTAGTCTTCCGAGCTAATGAATACTTCTGTATTAAACGAATATACAAAACAATTAAATACTTATTCAAATATTCGAGATTATCTGATTACCTACACAAGTAATCTCATGATGTCAACAATAGACAATATAATCTTACAAGCAACAAGTCTGGCACAACTAACTCAAGCAACTAATCAAATAACACGATCAGCTGCAGTGAGCAAAATNTAGAGAACTCTCTTTATTTTTTTAAACATTGAAAATATTTAAATAGAATTTAGCATCGGACATATGTTACAAATTGGCAGAATCTTTGCAATCAATGTCAAAGAGAATCTCCTATGAACAGACTCGTACAGCTGCAACGCTTATCGCTCAATGTGCTTCCAATGCTTTAAATGTAAAAATTTTCGATTTTGTTTCAATTGTCTACGAAAGAAAGAAAACATAATTTCAGGCAATCAACGGACCGTTACAACAAAGAACAATCGTACTCGATTTGGATACATCACGTGCTAATAGTCTTCCTGCAGACTATGATACAGATTTAGAATCCGAATGGTCTAATCTCAGTATAAAATATTCTCTCTACTTTCGATTAAAAATCCACTGACTTTTTGCTTTCGTTTTGAATAGATCTATTCGCCGATGGAAATGATTTTTCTTGGTCAACAATCGAAAAAGGTCGTAATATTTACTATCAAAATCAAATGGCAAATCAAATATCTTCTCAAACAGATCAAACACTTTCACTATTAACTTCAGCATTGAATATTCACTTAAATCTTGGTCAAAGTCTCATCATGAATACCTCATCTCTTTACATGTCATTCGAAACAATCGACACACAATCATTGNCCAATAAACTTATCAAACAAATCGAGAATGCTGAAATTCAACTTCCATCGAATTTACAATTCAATTCAATCACTAATAGTAGTACTCTTCGAGCAAGATCAATCGTTCAACCATTAGCTTCAATGGGCAATTTAAAATCCGAATCGAATACTAATCTATCTCGATCGGTATCTTTTTCTCTATTCGATCAATTCGAAAACGAAATTCCTCTTCAAGTCAATTCTTTGCAACCAATCGAATTAATTATTCCTCGTGATCGTAATCTAATCATTCCATCGATGAGTTTACAAAATGTAACTCAATCGAATTCAACACAACATAATCAAATATTTAATTTACATTTTATTAACATTACAAATTCATTGCCTGTATCAGTTCATTTCGAAATCGAACCGTTAGTTGAAAATATGAGTTATCTATTCATTTATAAATTTGATAGTGCACCAATTTTGAACAGTTCTACGAGTGAAATCGATGGTTGGACATTACTTTGTTTCAACTATANTTATTTTATNAATAATGAAAAAACGATCGGTCATCAATCGATTATTTTCGGTCTACGAGAATTAAATTCAACTGAAACATTAAACTTCTGTTCGAATTCATCGAATATGACTCTACCAATTACGAATAAATCATTTAATTTCACTGTAGATTATAAACTTCGAGTTTACACATCGGGATGCTATTATCTCGATGCAAATAATCAATGGAAATCCGATGGTTTAACTGTGGGATCGCTTACAAATCATTATCAAACGCAATGTTTTTCTACTCATTTAACAACATTTGCCGGTGGTTTTATCGTTTTACCAGCTCCAATCAATTGGAATTATGTATTTTCCAATGCTGATTTTCTTCGAAATAAAACAATTTATATTACATTGATATGCGTTTGTACTCTTTACATTCTATTGATGATATTTGCACGTCGTCAGGATAGAAAAGATGCACAAAAATTAGGCGTAACTCCGCTAGTGGATAATCAAAATTCTGATCGATATTNGTATCAAATATTAGTGTTTACTGGTCATCGTAAAGATGCTGGAACAAAGTCCAAAGTTCATTTTATACTCGCTGGTGATCNCGGTGAAACACGTGTACGAACATTGTCCGATTCACGCCGAGATATTCTACAGCGCGGTGATATCGATGCTTTTCTGATGGCTGTACCGAAATCATTAGGTCCGTTGAATTATATTCATATTTGGCATGATAATACGGGTTCGAATCAGTCGGCATCTTGGTTTTTGAAATATATTCTCGTTCGAGATTTGCAGANAATGGAAAAATCGTATTTTCTCTGTCAGAAATGGTTTGCTGTTGAAAAACAAGACGGATTGATTGAACGTGTTTTACCAGTTGCAGACGATTCGGAAAAACGTCAATTTTCTTATTTATTCTCGAAACAAGCGTATCATAATTTATCCGAAGGTCATCTTTGGTTTTCAATATTCTCTCGTCCACCATCAGATCGTTTCACACGTGTTCAACGTTGTACTTGTTGTTTTGTTTTATTTCTAACGTCAATGCTTTTGAATATCCTCTATTATGATCAATCAACAGAAACGCAGACAAATACCAGTCACANTCTAACATTCGGACCTTTATACGTCACTCCAGAACAAGTAAATTTCTTTGTCTTTGAATTCTTTGATTAACTTCATAAATATGTATAGATTAGTATTGGTGTGATCGTCGAAATTCTTTCGTTTGTCCCGAGTATTTTACTAATCCAACTATTTCGTCGTTCGAAACCAGCAAAGACCAAAAGCACTTCGTTTCTTTTTCCCTGGTGGTGTATATTTATCGCTTATGGCCTTTCATTTCTATTTGCCGTTGTTTCCATATTCTTTATAATCGTTCGTGGTATTGAATTTGGTGATTTAAAAAGTCAAAAATGGTTAACATCATTACTCACCGGATTCTTTTCTTCGGTTTTACTTATTCAACCATTGAAAGTATGTATATAGTGTTCATTGATTGTTTTTCTGAATAAATATTGAATATTTATTGTCGATAGGTTATTGGTTTGGCAATTTTCTTTGCTTTCTTCTGTCGAAATTCGGATGTCGATCAGCAAGAAGCTGAATTTATCGATGATGAAATTCATCNGACNAAAACGCCAATCATTTCTCCATTTCATCAACGTTTTAATCGTTTGGATAAAGAAGAAATTCGCTGGGCACGTGAACAACGTTTAAAAGAAATCGAAATGTGGTCGATTATTCGAGAAATTGGCTCGTATTTGATCTTTCTTTCANTTTTATACTTCATTACTTTTTCAAATNCCAATTCCAATGCTTTCTATCAAGTTCAACATTTACGAAATTTCTTTCTCAATACAAANCAAAACGAAAACTCTTTTACAAAAATATCAACAGTTGATCAATATTGGTTATGGTTAGAAACGAGTTTCACTGAGAATCTTCGTGCACAACAATGGTATAACGATGAACCACCTCGAAATCTCAGCGGATATATAAACGATAAAACCAATCGATTAATCGGNTGGGCAATAATACGACAATTGCGTGTTCAATCTCATTCTTGTCAAATCAAATCGTCAGTCAACAATCTATTCTCGGCTTGTTACGATGAGTTCAGTTTTTTGAATGAAGAAAAACGTTCGTTTGAACCTGAATGGGTCAATCAAACGATGCAAATATCAAATCAATCGATTGCTCGAGCATTTCAATATCAATCAACCGATCGACTACAAGGATATGTTTATGAATTTCGTGGTCGATTGGAATATTTGAAAAGTAATCTAACTGAACTTCGTCGTTTGAATTGGATCGATAGTCAAACACGAATTATGATCATTCAATTGAATTTATACAATCCAAATTCACAGTTATTCACTGCGATTGTTCTTCGTGCCAATTTTCTGCCTACGGGTGGCATCAAAACACAATCACAATTTCAACCGATTTCNTTTACAAGTAAACTGATTTTCTCTTTCAGATGAAAAATCTACCGTTGCTTTTACGTAGTATTTAAATCTATATCTCAATTGATTTGTTTGATTATTTACATGTTATTCATTGGACATATGACGTTCNTTGAATTTAATTTAGTATTCAAATTAAAACGAACATATTTCTCGAATTTCTGGTCGTTGATTAATTTGTGTATAATCACGTTTTCTTGGTCGATTCTCAGTATTTATATTTGGAGATATCGAGAATCATCGCGTATCGGTGATTTGTTTTCTCAAACACATGGATATGTTTATATTGATCTGCAAACAGCTGTTTATATCAATGATTTGTACATAGATTTTCTTGGTTTGAATTGTTTCTTTGGAACAATTAAATTAGTTCGTTTATGTCGTTTTAATTCTCGGTTATTATTATTTATTCAGACACTTGATCGAGCACGAAACGATCTTTTATCATTTGCTCTGATGTTTTCTATTGTGTACATAGCTTTTACTGCGTTATTTTATTTGATATTCGCTTCGAAATTGGCGTCATGTTCGAATTTAATTCGAACTGCTCTAATGTTATTCGAAATGACATTGATGCAATTTGATGCACATGAATTAAGTTCAGCAGGCGCATTTCTCGGTCCATTTTGCTTTAGTTTATTTATTTTCATTGCTGTTTTTGTTTGTATGAGTATGTTTTTAACGATTATTAATGAAAGTTTTCAAACGACTCGAAACAATATCAAGTTGAATCAACAACAAAATGAACATATTTTCTCATTTATGTTGCACAAACTTCNACAATGGATTGGTAACTAAACAAATATGATTCAATAGATTTAGTTTTTTTTATGTATTTTTAGGTGTGAGTGAACGTGATGAAGAGATTCGAGTGAAATATTTTCATCCGATTGAAAATTTTCCAGACAAAATCGACCAACTTTTCGAAGCACTCAATCGAGTATAATCTATTCGTGTTTTATTTTTCTTTTCATCTCCGTCTTTTATTTAGATTTATATGAATCAATAAACAAAAAAAAAGATCNTATGTNTTTTTCTGAAAATCCTTTATTTAATAAAGACAAACAAAACAATCAATAAGAACCTCGTGCTTGAAATGTCTCATGACTCTGCGAACATGCACGTTGAGTAAACTCATCGGCACAAGCCATTCGTAATCTTTCAACAGTAGCAGGCGAATGTAGTGGAAAATAATCTGTTAAACCTTGTTGTTCTCGATAGGCCATGCAGGCATGTTTGAGTGCAAAGAAAGCTGATGCACTCAGTGAGAGTGGTGGTTCACCAATAGCTTTCGATGAATAGATTGCACGAGGATTCGGTGCATCGGAAAGAAGTGCTACACGCATATCGAGTGGAACATCGTTAAATGAGGGAATTTTGTATGTACCCGGTCCTTTAGTAAATAACGCGCCTGGTTTCACCCATTTGTATTCGCTGTGATCGCCATAGATTAAGTCTTCCATGGTATATAAACCAAGACCTTGAATGAACGCACCTTCAATTTGTCCAATATCAACTTGTGGATTGAGTGAAGCGCCAACATCCTACGATCAATGAATTGAGACGATTTCATACGAATGAAAACACAAAGAAATGTAGTTACCATNAAAATATCGACACGTAATAGATGCCAATCGCCTGTTAACGTGTCCAATTCGACTTCACTGACGGCTGTACCTTGTGTAAAATAGTTGTAACTTGCTCGATTATTAGCAAAATCTGCTCCTAATGGCTCGGATGCAGCATAAAATCCATGTGCACAAAGATCAATACGCTCGAAATANGCTCGTTTAACAAGATCTTCCCATGATAGNTTCGCATTTTCTCCAACTCGTAGTTTATCTAAACGTTCACGAATTTGTTCACAAGCATTTTGAACAGCCATTCCATTGAGATCCGATGAAACTGACGCAGCCGTCGGACTCGTATTAGCAACTGTATCTGTCGATGTTTCACTGATACGCACTCGATTAACCTCGCAACCTAACACTTCAGCAGCGATAGAAATCATTTTCGTATGTAGAGCTTGGCCCATTTCAGTGCCTCCATGTGTGAGAAGTACCGAACCGTCTTTGTAAATATGAACAAGTGCGCCAGCTTGATTGAAAAATTTCGCTGTGAACGCAATACCGAATTTAGTTGGTAAAATGCTGAGACCACGTTTACGATAAGTATTTGATTTATTAAATTCTTGAACAAGTTTTTGTCGTTCAATGAAATCGCTCGATTTAATAAGTTCCTCCATCAATCGAGGAATATGCCAACGTTCTAACGGTTGTGCAAAATGTGTTAAATCTCCTTCTTGATACAGATTACGCAGACGAACNGTGACCGGGTCGAGTTTTAAATACGCGGCTACATGTTCAACAATTGTTTCGCATACAAATAAAGCTTGCGGACCGCCAAAACCTCGAAATGCGGTGTTCGATGGTAAATGTGTTTTGCAAACTTGACCACGTACTTGAACATTATGAAATTGATATGTATTATCAATATGAAGCATAGCTCGTACCATAACATTCATCGAAAGATCATAGGAATATCCAGCATTATTCCATAAACGAACATCCAATGCAGAAAATCGACCTTCACTGTTAAAACCAACGTTATAGAGAACTTTGAATGGATGTCGATGTCCCGTAATACTCATATCGATATCTCGTTCGATGTTAAGTCGAACTGGTCGNCCGACTTTAACAGCAGCTACTGCAATGGCAACACAGGGAGTGATTGATCTCGATTCTTTGCCACCAAATCCTCCGCCCATTCGTTTAACACGACATATAACCTGATTAGAATCGACACCGAGTGCTAGTGCTGCTAGTTCTTGAGTTTTACTTGGATTTTGTGTTGCCGAATATAAGATCATTTCTTGTTCGTCATTCGATGGTATAGCCATACAGCAGTTGGTTTCTAAATAGAAATGTTCTTGACCACCGATGAATACTGTTCCAGTTAGTGTATGTTCAGCTTCAGCTAGAGCTTTCTCAGGATCGCCTTGACGAAGACGCTGTTCGTCGCCTAAATATGATTCATGTTCAATAGCTTCATCGATAGTTAATATCGTCGGTGACAAAAGTTCGTATTCAATTTGTACGAGTTGTGCTGCTTTATTAGCCGCTTGTTCTGTTTCACAAAGAACAAGACCGATAATCGCTCCAACGCACATGACAATCGATGAAACGAATACTTCTTCATCTTGAAACATATCGCCCGTATCATTTCGACCTGGTATATCTTGATGATTGACAAAACTAACGAAACCAGGTACGCATGAAGCAGCACTACAGTCTATAAGCAAAAGAATTCACATTTCACAGAGAGAGAAAAAGATCNGCATACCAATAGATTTAATTCGAGCATAAGGTTGAGTAGAAAGTACTAATGCAGCATGAAGTGTGCCGGGCAATGAAGGCATATCATCAACATATTTTGCTTCACCAGTCGTTTGTAGATAAGCTGATCGATGAANTAATGGTTGTCCAACAACTCGATGAGCTTTTGGTCTTTCTGGTATAATTTGTTGACCGTGAGACACAGGTCGAGATGNAGGATATACTGCTGAACGATCAATTTCATCGACAAGTGATTGATCAAGTTTCGTTCGAACGTAAAGATAAAATTTGAATAAAAATGATTGAAGCAATGCATATCTAAACTATTCCAGCAATGAAAATCGATCGATTTACATACAAATAAACAATACCTATATTCTGGTTGACCACCTGGTGTCATATCGTTTAATGGCAATTCTTTTAGAGCTGTTTGACATGCTTTGGCAATAGTTGCTTTCGTCCATAATTGTCCTGAAAGTTCATTTTGCGTGGTATTTATCATAATTGTTGTCGGAGCCATGCCACCAAACGAAAAACAACAAGAAACAATACGCCATTGATTCGTTTCTGATTGAATATTTTCAAGTTGAACTTGAAGTCCAGCAGTGACAATACTGATATCATCACTTCGACGNCGTGCTTGTCGATAGGCATGTATGAACCAATTTGCTGATGGTTTTGGCAAAGGTATATGCACAGAAACAAGTATTTCGTCATCTGTCATTGCTACTTGACGATAGTTTAGAAAAAACTCGCGAATTGGCACGTGACGAACAGCATCGTTTTCAAATCGACGAAATTCAAGCGAAGCATTAGCAGCTTGCAGTACTGGATTAAGATCAGAACTGAAGAGAAAACAAAAAATAACGTGATTCTTTTTTAATCTTTGTCTTTACATTGGTGAAGCATTAATAATATTTCCTCCGAATGAAGCAACATTACGTATTTGTGTAGATGCAAAATATTTCAATTGATCAATCATTGCTTGACAAATACCACCATCGTCACTTTCTTTGCTATTTTTATTCCATTCGACTAATGTCGACTGAAGACAACTAAGCGTAACGCCAGCACCAATTATCAATGAAGTTTCTGTTCGTTTCAATGTTTTCAATTCTGGTACATATGTGATGGAAATCAAACGAGGATATTGTATTCGTTTGAATTTTGTCTCAATCTGTACTTCGGTATTGCCAAAGACAAGTTTCGATGCAGTGCCAGGATAAATATGACGCAAATGAAGAAGTTCAGAGAGAGTCACTGGACGATACCATTCGACCGTCGAGCCTAAACAAATGGTTCGATATGAATAAATACGAAAACAAAAGAATCGCGTACCTTTGATATGCAACGATCGTGGAATATATTCGTGTAGTTGATGAGGAAATTCAATCTGATTTGTTGGAGATGTATTGTCTTTTGGAAATAAAAGACATTTATCTAATGAAGTTGATGTTGTTTTTGTTGTTGATGCAGTTCGACAAGGTAATTTATCGATATCACAAGCAAACGATTTTGCTGCATCGAGAATTGGTCGATAGCCTGTGCAACGNCAAAGATTTCCATCGAGTGCATCTTCAATGTCATGCATCGTCAATGATGAAGATTTGTCTGATCGTGTGATTGTTCCATATAAAGACATGACGATACCAGGCGTACAAAAACCACATTGTGAACCAGATAATTCAGCTAGACGAGATTGTGTCGGATGTAGATTCGATTTGGATACGGAACCTAATCCTTCGATAGTAACAACATGACAACCATCAACAGAACAAATAGGTGCTAAACAAGCGTTCACTGTTCGATGTTCAATGTGATGTGCAACATATTGTGAAATGAGTACTGTACATGCTCCACAACCACCTTCTCCGCATCCTAATTTCGAACCAGTTAATCCCATTTCTGAAACAAAAAAAAA
>JGI26530J50255_1002781_pt1 | contig 9922 bp, 11 predicted proteins | sample ThiBiot_500_plan_2_FD_50255 | JGI IMG/M metagenome (IMG submission 50255) | reverse complement strand
CTACTACTACTACTACTACTATTATTTTTTCTTCTTTTTTTCTAAAAAAATCTATTGATTAAATAAATCCGATATGAAATCAGATCAATGTCAACTATGATCAAACGAAAAGATCTGTCAGCGAAGAGTATTAAAGCGCGATTGTTTGTTTTTATTTTGTTNAATTTTGCAAATGAACGATTTTCTCGATTTTGATACGAATAATCATGAGTCATAAATCGATTAATGAATATTCGCTTACAACGAAAACAATGACAAGTAGTATCATGACTATTGATAAAATTTCTCGAACATCGTCGAATGATTCAAATCGAAATCTGTAAAAGTCAATATTCATTTTTCATAGCATTATTTTTGTTCGATAGACTTGCGTTCAATCAAACGAATGTATTTCATTTTAAGAGTCATTCATCGGATGAATCACTTTTTACGTCTGATCAATTATTTCAAACATCAAATCACGAAGGTTTTTTTCTTCATAAATCAAATCTCCTCTCGCCGACATCTAATCAATCGATTCCAAATCGAACTATATCCTGTAAAATATTCATGAACTCTTCTTTGACAATTAATAAAACTAGAAAATTCATATTTTTAGTAACAAAAATGATTAGCGAAATACCGATTAATCCAACATCAACTCATCAAATTGATATTCCAACGCAAATAAAAAATCATCAAGACATTCAGCCTGTTCATAATCAAATTTGAGTCTCTTTTCGTAGACTCTATTCGATTTTCATTCTAGATGTTTAATGAATCGTTATGGAAAACAAAATTATCACTCAAAACTCTGCTTTCAATGGCGAATCGAGACGATGCACAAGCGAAAAAGAATCCGAAACCAATTGATTATCATTTATTTTTAAGTAATAAATTGAAAAATAATTCCATTCTACAATATCAAGATTATATCGACTCGAAATTTCAAGCAAATTCTCACCAAACAATTGTCGAACAAGACTACGAAGAAAATCGAGTGAGTAAATAAACGAATGGCAATATCGTATCTTGTTGTTTTTCTTTTCTCTTCATTGTAGAAATTACACAAACGTGTCTTAGATACGATGAGCATACGTAAAACAGACGAACCATTGATAACAAGCAAAACTCGAAAATCACGTCAACGAAAATATATTTCGTTATCGAACGATTCGTCGAAACCATTTCTTTTAACTTATCGTGCTGTGCCTATTTCGGCCATAAATAGAACGTGATAATGATACATCCGTTTGCATTTATGGTATTGTTTTTTTTCTTGATCAACAATGAGTAGTAATACATCGAATCAAATTGAAGATAAAATCAATTTACTTGCAGAAAACTATCATGCTACAACCGATTGTGTTCATCATCTTCAGCAGACATGTGCAAATTTATTATTAGATTATACGAAACACTATCAATTAGATGTTCTCAATCGTCGTGATCAAATCGAAAATCAAATTGAAAACTTTCGTTCTTAATTTAAAAAAAAACTAGATTGTTTTTGCTTTCGTTTTTCTTAATAATAAATACATAACAAGAAAGAAAAAAAAAGTCTAATCATATGATCCTTCTTGTTCAATAATTGACACGTTTTTATCAAGCAAAGTGTTCTTCATCTCCAACAGGTATGCGAGTCATTTGGGAACAAAAAATAATGATCCGTTATCATCGTTGAAAATGACAAAATAGACACAGCAGGTTGTCGAGAGAAAAAGACGATCATCTCTCGTCTTAACGCAATCAACTAATCTTACATACATATACACGTACACAACACGCTTTTTCCTCCTTCTTGACAAGAAAATATTGAAGTCCCTTTGGGCCATATACTTGTCTGTATGATGATCATTGATTGTCATTTAGTTTTAAAAAAAGCTATACGGTTACAGTTCGTTAGCTCGACGGTGTTGTTGTGTATACACTAATTAGTATCGAAAAAATGCGAATAGATAAAATTAATTTGACGTTTAGAATGCACAAAGCAGGATTTTTCTAACCTATACATTTAATGATAGCGGCAAGTATGTTTACACGAAGACATCGATCAGCAAATATACATGCAGGTGACACGATTAAATGATTAAATATTCTTTTATGAAGGCAATGAAAACGAAACAGAGAGGGTAAGGTAAGGAAGCATTCGTCGCTTCTTCGTTTTTTTTTCTTCTTCTTGATGATGATAAATATCGCGCCGTTAGTAAGTTAAAACTGCCTCTCCTTGTATTCAATCATTAGTCAAATAGTTGACATTTGCATCGAACCGTATTCGAATATCTTTTCAATATCGTAAGTAGATTATATAAACAACTCGATTTTGATTATTGACGTCTTCAATGTTAAAATTCTCTTCACACATTAAAATGTCGCATCATTTTTTTCGGACAAAATCTCTCTTTTTTTTTTGATAAGTAATAACGAAATTGAATACACACACACATAGAATAAGTCTATTGAGAGGAAAATATCCTTTTCTTCTTTCAAACAACTTCGATAAGTTAATGTTATCTTCAAAATCAATCGAAAAATATTTTCAAAAAATCCATTTTTAACTTCAAAAAGATCAACTATTTATGTGTACACCATTCTTAGACAGATAACTTGATTGGTTCATTAGCCATAGAAGACAGAGAGAGAGAGAGAGACAGAACGAGAATGAGAGAAATAGAGAGAGAGACAGGAGGAAAAGAGAAGAAGGAAAAGTGAAAATTGAATAAGTCAAATCAGTATTTGATTTCATCATGTTTACAAACGATGAAAATTTCAATTATCCAAGGTAGAATCTTTTCATTACCAACATTTATTTATTTTATCTGTTTTTTTTTGACATAAACAAATAAATCTTCTTTCTATATTTTATAGCATTATGGAACAACCGCTTGATTTAAGTTCAACAACAAATCCATGCAAAAGGCACAAGACATTTACAATCGATTATTTAACTTCAGATATTCCATTTCAATCACGATCAAAACCGAGTTTTTATTCTTCATTAAATCCACCCTTACATCCATTAGAAAATCAACATAATTATCCGATTCAAACACCGTTTATCTGTAGTCCACCAATACCTGTACGGGTTTTCTTTGCAAATCTTTTTTTATTTATTTATTTATTTATTTTCTAGAATCCAAATTTCGAACTTGTTAACGGTGGTCATGGAGTGAAAAATCCTCTTTTCGATTGTGCTACTGAAGTCCTTCAAATAAAATACGGTAAAACTATTTTCGAATCAATTCGAAAATATTCGTTAATCATTTCTAATGCGTCTATCTAGCGAATGCAATCAATCATGGTGAAGATTTTATCTGTGGTCTATGCCAAAAAACTTTCAAACTTCAACGATTACTCAATCGTCATTTGAAAAATCATAGTCAACTCAAACGGTATCTATGTACATTCTGCGGCAAAGGTTTTAATGATACATTCGATTTAAAACGACACACACGAACTCATACAGGTAGAGAGAAAACAAAAGAAGCCATGAGAACGTTTATTTTAAAATAAAANCCAATTTTTTTTTGTCGTGCAAAAGGTGTTCGACCGTTTAAATGTTCTCAATGTGATAAAGCTTTTACTCAACGATGTAGTCTCGAATCTCATCAACGAAAAGTTCACGGCGTCAGTCAAAAATATGCTTACAAAAGTCGTCGAAATAAATTATATGTTTGCGAAGATTGTGGACATACATCGACGGATCCAAGCGATCATTACGAACATATCAAACATTTACATCCTTANTCACCGTTGATACATCGATTTTATGATAAAAGACAATTTAAATTCGATTCGAATTCATCGACATCGTCATCGAATAAGACAATGATCGATTCGGATTAATATACATATTAGTTTCGTTCAATTATTCGATATTTCTTCCCTGTGAAAAGAGAAAAAGACTTTCGAATGTTTCCTGTATTTTTTTTCGCTTCCTGTACTCATTTAAACNTAGTGACATCTGTCAATTTTCGAAAGAGGCTTTTGTTTTCGATTGAAATAAAATGTGAAAATAATCGTCAACTAATTTCTAGAAAAATCTTTATGAAATTTTCGTGAATAGAAAAAAACCGAAAGCAACTTTCGATTAGTAACTGATTGGTTTAATCTACTAAACCATTTATATTCTCTTGATTGATCATTCATCCTTTTCTGATGATTTGTGAGATAAAAAANAACCGAAGAGAGGGAGAGAGAGAGGAAAAAAACCCTTCGAAAAAATATATTAATCATTATTGTAAATAAACATCGATTCGTAAACGACCATGGAAGGACATAAAATCAAAACAAAATCGAAATTTAAAGTTCGCCATCAAAAACATAAATTGTTTCGTGCCAATGAGCCGTTATTATCTGTGCTTATGTGGGGAGTTAATTTTACTGTAAGACGATTCAAATTTGATTGATCATTAAAATCGAAACATTGTTTAGATCAATGAATTGGAAAATGTGAATATTCCAGTTATGCTCTTGCCCGAACATTTCAAATCTTATGTCAAAATTCGAATTGATAATCAAAATTTTAATAAGTAAGAAAAACAAACAAACAAACGAACAGGAAATGACTGATCTATCTTGTTTTTTTCTCGTTCAGAGAAGTGATGCCAAGCCATTTTAAGATTAAAGAATATTGCCCACTTGTATTTCGTGCTTTTCGAGAATATTGGAAAGTTCATGACAGTAGTTTTCGTGTAAGAATTTGTGAAATTATTTTTTATATGTAATTACTTTTGTTGTTTTTCTTTTTGAAGGATTCATTAACTGAACCACCGATTCCAATGAACGAGACAACGAAATCGAATCTCCCACTCTATCTTTCAGCTGATCGACGTTTTGTTTTGAAATGTATTGCAAAAGAAGATGTCGAACAAATTCATAATATTCTACCTGAATATCATCGCGTAAGATCTTTCTTTCATCACATAGAAATATTCTTGTTTTGTTCAGTATATCGTTGAAACTCAAGGGGATACATTACTTCCACATTATTATGCGTTATATCGAATAACTGTTGACGATCGAGAAAACTACGTGCTGGTCATGAGAAATGTTCTATCGACAAAATTGAAAATACATTACAAATATGACGTCAAAGTAGAAATTTNGAAGACGAAAATGTTGAATTTTTGGTCTTTTTTTTTTCTCTTCTATAGGGATCAACTGTTGATCGTAGTGCGACTGATAAAGAAAAGTTAAATCCATGTCCGACATTGAAAGACAACGATTTTATCGAAGGCAAACGACGGATTGAACTAGGAAATGAACAGAAAAAACTGTTCATGGAACGACTCAAACGAGATGTTAATGTAAGATTTGAAAAGCACACACTCACACACACAAATCGATTTTTTTTTCTACCAAAAATAGTTTTTGGTTAGTAAACATAAAATGGATTATTCATTACTGATTGGCATCCACGATCTCGATCAAGGTGGTGTTGGTAAACGAAGATTTTCATTGAGTTCAAGTTTGTCATGATGTTTTATTGTTAGAACGAGATCAAACGACAACACTCGGAGAAATGAATACGTCGGATTTGTCGGGCAACGACTCATCGGATGGATCTGGTAAAGTTTTTGTTCCACAAAAAATATAATTTCTGTTTTTTTTATTTAGACAGTTTAACACAAATCGGAGATGATTATTCTTCTGATCAACCATTTATGCTTCGAAGTTCTGAAAGTAAAAAACAAAGACACATTTCAGAAATGCAGTTAACTGTTTGACGAAATGATTTCTTATTTTTGTTCAGGTTCAGGACGTCGAGAACTATACAGTCTTGGTGTGATTGATATTTTAACTTATTACGGAATGAAAAAGAAGAGTGCACATGTAGCTAAAACGAAATTATCCGGCTCGGATGCGGACGGTATTTCGACTGTTCGTCCTGAGATCTACGCTCGACGTTTCTTGGATTTCATCGATAAAAATTTTATTTAAATTTCATTCACCTCAAATAATATTTTCATTTTTCGAAAATGTCCTCGTTGTTTTTTCTCTTCTCGTTCTTTGTTTTTTTTATGTATTCGTACAGTGTTTATTTTCTGTGGATGTTTATGTATGAGATTTGTTCCGGTTTGGAAATTGATGGACATAAGTGTTTATTCTTGGCTGAGTTATTCTACCGGAGATTTATCGTTTAACAAGCATATATATACACACATATATGCTCTTAGTTTTCTAGTCATGAGACTCATTTGGCTGTTTTTTTCTCTGTTTGTCTGTATTCAGTATATATATATATATATTGATGTTTCATGTTATCTATAGATGCGCGTTGTTCACTTTATTGATAGTTTTTTTTCTCCTTACGACAAAAATGGCGCACACATTAACTAATGAAAAACAATACTTCTCTATGTAATCTCAATAATTCGGTTTTTTTTTTCGAATAAAAAAACAACTAAATTAAAGCAAAAAGAAAATCTCAAGGGAAATTTCGAGAAAATTGATTGATTCTAATTGAAGACTAAAAAAAAGAAATAACAATAATTACATTTCGATCAGATTTATTGAGTATATCAAATAAAAAAAGAAAAAGAAGAAGTCTTATCATTAACAAATTAAACGAGAGACTCTTCTTTATTTTTACCTTTCAGCTTAATTAGAGACAAGTCGTTATTCTTCTGGAAAAGAACATGAGTTCAAAGTCATCAATGATCTAGAAATGCTAATTTTCTCATGATTAATTAATGCAGGATTATTGAAAACGAGACAAGCAAACGACTTTTTTTGATAATGTTATGTCGATCAATCCTCATTACGTGCTAGAGAATACATAAATAACAAATCGAGACTGAAAACAAAGGTGGGATTGAGAGTACTTGCAAATTGATTTGCGAAAAAAGAAACTCTGCCGTAGAATGTAATCAAATTTGCAATTGCATGCACTTTAGCTGATTGGTTGTGTTAAATGCCAAGATTTTATTGAATTTAAGTGTGTCGAAATAAATATTTCAATATTAATATTGATCATAAAACAAAATCTGATTCGATTAGGAGTAATAAAAAGAGACACGTCTGTATCAGATTTATTTGGAATGGGTTCCTTATTTTTAAATATAAGAAAAATATAAATTTTAATCACATGAACTAATTTCAAATCAAAAACATCATCAAGAGGCATTGCTTTTTTTCTTGTTCTTAGTTACTTAAAAAATGTAAAATTAAAAATTTTTCTTCTTATGTTTCTGCGCATCAGTCGTCGATACTGTTCTGTTTACTTTGCGCTGATTGACGACATTGGTCTGTTTTCTTTCTTTTTATTTAAACAAGGACATAAACATAAACAACGCACATTTGTACAGTCAAAAAACGACTTTTTTCTCGTCAAAAAAAGAGCCATCTGCAGACAAATGTATTNACCTGATTCATTTGTTGTTTTTTTTTAGATCGTTGAATTCGTCAATACGATGACAAAAATTCAAATGATTTCTTATTTAGTATTATTTTGTCTTCAGTTGGTAAAATTCATCGAATCTTATTCATTGNGTATCAATTAATAGGAATTATTTTTAGACTTTAATTGCAANGGAGATCACATGGGAAAACTGTGATAAGAGTTCCGAAGACATTAAACTACTCAATCTGACAGTAAAACCATATCCAATTGTGGTGCCAGGCTCACTTTCAATAGAAATAGCNATTCGCAATAGTCAAGAAATAACCAGTCCATTGAAGGTTAGCTTTATAGTTTTATACATTAACTCACTATTCGATTGAAATTTAGGCTTCTCTGACATTGCAGAAGAAGATTTTATTTGGCCATGTATCGGTTCCATGTGTTAGTGGCATCGGTTCATGTAAATACGAAGATTTATGTACTATGTGTCCGCAATGTGGTTGTCCATTAAAAGCGGTAAGAATCAACAATCAAATTTAGAAATAAAAATTCTTTTCTTTTTTCTAGGGCGATCATATAATCAATCTACCAATTACGATTGATATTGGTTCGTGGGCACTTCTTGGTAATTATCAAGCCACTGTGAATATTGAAACCGGTTCGGGACAAAAAGGCTGTGTTCAAGTGAATAATGTACATATTCAATCGAATCAATGAATTTTTAAATGAAAATCAAGCTTTAAGAAAGATACTTTGATTTTACTTTATTTATTTATTTAATATTTTTTTTTGAAGAAATTCAAAATAAATGAACCAGTGAGGAATTACTGATGAGTGTATTTTTTCCAATCGATATTCTCCTAGGAGTCTGTGAGATGATAATGTAGGCGATTCTATCATTTATTTCGAGAGTCTATTGAGAATATATCCTACACATCATAATGACATTCATGAATTTCGTTCACGTATTTAAATAATTCACCAAATAAGAAATAAACTCAATCGTTCATTTTGATCTTCTCATATCGATCATGTTTCAACGAAGTCTTTTGGTCATTCTAATCGTTTCTATGCTATTTANTGTTCATGTTCAAATGTATAGAATTCATACGAGCAATGATTATTCGGATGAATCTCAGCGTTATCAACGTGGTTTCGGTAATCGACGTTCTTTAACTCCTCGTCAACGAATTTATTATCCAAAAGAGATATTCTCGCCCTATGCTAATCAAGACAATATTCGTGCGGATAAAAATTTATTTTCAAATCCTTATGAAATGTTTGAATGAAAAACTGATGGTATTCGAGAGAACAACGAAGAAATTATTTATCGGTTACGAAAAAAAAAGTCATGTAGACATATTTATATTGATTTCATGATTGAATAAAATGAACTTTAGCATTTTCCACATAAATGATGACATTCAAAGGCAAATGTTTCACTTTCTTGACATAACGGTTGATTTTCAATACTACATGTTTCAGAATCAACATCAGGTTTAGCACAATCAACTAAAATAAAATCGAGAGAAAATNTNGTNGAAAGTAAAATCAATATTCATCGTACTATTTTCACATTCTCGACCATAGGTATTTTCTAAACAATAGCANAAACAACCGTCTTCAGTTTCAGGTATACCNCCATTTTGACAGTTAAGCATGCATAATGCACTTGTTGTTGTGGTAATCATTTCTAAACGAAAGATATGATTTTTGACATAATGAAAACAATGTTAAAATTCAATACAAACCAGTTGTAGAAGTAGATACTGTACTAATAGTAGTGGTTGTTACTAAAGTAATAGAATAGAAGTTATATTTATCGAACGAAAATTTATCATATACTTGGAGGACTTAATACTGATTCGACACCATATCCGTTACATTTGTCACCTGCACAGAAATATGTTTCCATGCCATTATAGATGCCAACTGTATTGTGTGCACCACAATTCCACCAACAGCAACGTCGTTCGATTTTCGCTATTTAACCATTTTATTTTCAAAATAATCTAACCTAGTTTCATAAAAGAAATTACTTTGATCATTAGGATTTCGATAGACCATGCAACTTGGACAGTTGTTTGCTGTAGCTGATCCTTCTTTACCACAACCCTCTCCTGAACATTCGTAGCATTGCGAAGAAGTTGGAAGACTTGATGTAGAAGCTGTTGTGGTTGTTGTTATCGTTGTTGTTATCATTGTTGTTCTTGTGGTCGTTGGCAATGTCGCTGTTACAGTTGTTGATGGTGGTTGTGTGGTTGTTGTTGTAACTGATGTTTAGAAAAAATAAAATAAACAAACTAANTGATTATTTTATGATTACTCGGGGGACTCAATGCTGATTCAACACCATATCCATTACATTTATCCGTAGCACAAAANTATGTTTCGATTCCTTCGTAGATACGAACGGTGTTCGTTGGTTCGCAATTCCACCAACAGCAACGTCGTTCAATTTTTGCTAATTAAAGTATCGAATAATAAATATAATATGATCGAATAAAATGACTTACTTTGATCAGTTGGATTTCGATAAACCATACAACTTGGACAATTGTTTGATGTACCTGATCCTTCTTTACCACATTCAGGTCC
>JGI26530J50255_1002779_pt1 | contig 9923 bp, 16 predicted proteins | sample ThiBiot_500_plan_2_FD_50255 | JGI IMG/M metagenome (IMG submission 50255) | reverse complement strand
TTTTTTTTCTCTCTTCTTATTACATTCAAATTAAAAATTCAACAGATTATTTATTCATTTATAGTTCGTTTTCTTTTATTTTCTTAATATGTTTTGCAAGAGAATAGATTCTGTGAGAAAAAAAAATACAAATAAAAAACAAAACAAGAACACGAACACTTTCAGTATCATCGTCTGGCGTGAGAGAAAGCACCAAAGGCTAGCTTATTATCATCATAGATTGATCAGAAAAAGAAAACGATGAGTACTACTGCTGTGAACTATCACCTTTCATCAGACAAAAATAACATACAACGAGCCTAATTGATCGAACACAGTATGAAGAAAAAAAGATAAGTTATAGTACGACCATATCAACACATCGACAAGACAGAAAACGATTAGAATAATGACTAGAATACAAGGAAAAAGCAAACAAACACGAACAATGTGTTGTGATATTTTCTATTGAAATATCATTGGCCATTCGGTAAGAGATATCGGTGTTCGAATATTGCCATCGAATAAAAGATCAATCCAATCGGCAAATGATAATGATTCAGTTGATGATGCCAGAGAATCTATCGATGATGTCGATGACGAACGATAATGTCTTCGGTTATCTAAACCAAGAAAAGCACCCGAATTGTCATCATTGTGTTCTTCATTATTTGAAAGTGACCAAAACGGTACGAAGAATTTCCGTCGTATGTACAAAGCGAGCACAGTTGACGAACGAAACCGAACTAAATGACGATTTTGATCGTCTTCGATCTTGCTGTATAAGTCATCGAGCCAATGTGCATGTCGATCTCGATAGAGCACAGCGAAAATCATGCGTGAACTAAATTAGAAATTGTCCGAACATATGATTGGGTTGTGTGCGTGTGTTTTCTTACTCTTTAATCAAACTAATTTGTCGACAGAAATAACTAATACATGGATCGGTTTCATTATTGGCAATTAGAAGAAGAATAATCACATTTGGCGAGCCAGATTTTGTGTATCGTTCGAAAAATGTCGAATCGAATTCATTTAATTCGATTGAATTCGATGAATCTCGACTAAATAACAAGAATTCAAAATGAAATCAAACAAAAATTCGAGCGTGTTTTTACAAATATTCATTTGCTTGTTGGCGATGCGTCGGCGATGAAAATGATTTTCTCGTTTGTTTTCTATTATTCATTGTATCAACATCTTGTCTTGAATACCAGACAAATGCGAGTAATGGAATAAGAAATATTCCAAATTGATATGTCAACATATATCCTGATCTTTGAACAAAAAAACAAGGAATGTCTTCGATTGTTTTCTCAAAAAGAAAAAAGCTCATTACAATGATCGAAGTATTGGATTTCTCTCGAACCAATAATTCCATTTGTCTTGAATTCGATTCCAAATAAGAATGAAAATATTCTAGAATATTTGCAAAATAAATCGATTCGATTCGTGTTGTTTGAACTGATTTTGTAATTACTTCATTTCGGTCATCGAAATTGAATATCGTTGGTAATGTAAATTTCTTTGCATTTTGCCAACGATTTGTAAGAAAAAATTTGACATTTGCTTCGATATCAATGAGAAATTTTTGATGATTTCGTTTGAATTCATGCAGAGATTTATCATCGAATTCAATTTCTGTATTAACAAATTCGACTGTATCGTCAAACCAACGACGAATGACGATGATCTGAACAGAAAAATCGAAACGATCAACTGAGATTTTCGATTGGTAAAAGTTCTTTACGAATAATTTCTTTTCATCGAGATGATAGATCGATGAGAACACTTTTTGAAATGCCTTTTGTTTGGNTGCNGAGATGTCTAAGTAGGCTAAATGAGTNGAATATTGTTGNTTTAGATGTTTAGCAAGTTGAAGAAATATTGAGCGATATTGTTCGAAAAGAAGTGAATCACCGAGAATAAGAAAACAAGGTCTAAAAACAAGACCAATTCTTGCTGAATGTTTTCGTTCGAAAAGAGATTTTACTTTGCAGAATTTGTCTGACAAATTAAATTGAATACATTCGAACTTGTTATCGTTGGTAAATGTAGAATTTGATTTGATTCAAATGTTTTTTGAATATTTGAATAGGTTAAATCATTCTACAACATTCAATGATTGGTTTGTGTATCTCTCTCGAACGGATTCTTACATCTTTNAGAANANCNATCGGAGTTTTATCTTCTTTGAAGAAAAGTATTGTGTCCGATTGTGGTGAAATTTGTTTGAGATAAGATGGAGTTTGAATGTTTGATATTGAAGCTAATTGAGGAAAAGAAGAAAAGATTCAATTTGAAAATGAGAGATTGAATTTTTACAGGCGTTTAGCATTGCACATTGAATACGTGGGATATATTGTAAACATGAAAGAACAAATTTTAAAGTTGGNCTTTTTAATTTTGTCAATAGAATAGCTGAGATACGATTTGTTTGATTGNATGATTCGACGAATATGAACAGATCATCGATTGTATTCANCTAAAATTTTCAAATTCGAATAAAACTCAAATCAGTTTAATTGAATTTACTTTTTGAATATATCGATTAATCGGTATTGATTTTCGAACAAATTCTTTAATCTGTGTTTCAGTTACTTGTTCGACGCTATCCATATGATAGACTCGTTTTTGACTGACAACACAAAGAGTTGGTGCGTGAATGACACCTAATTCATGACTTAATCGTTGATCATTGATATTAAATTCTGCTGTGCCAATTCCGACGTCATTGAATTGCTTTTCCAATGAACGAAATATGGTCATTGATTGACGGCAATGCAAACAGAAATTCGTACTACCGAAAAGAACGTACGGTTTTTTGTCACTATTGGGCAGAATATTCGAGAGAAATTCACGTGAATGAAGTAGTTTCTTAGCACCATTGGGTGATTCATGAAAGAAATGAAAATCACCACCGAAATGCGCACGAAAGATATCATATGGATCACGAAAATGATTGGTATTAAAGCCTCGATGATTGTCCTGAGATGTTGTACCGTATTCATCATAATTCTGACGTTTAGTCGAGTCAGATAAAATCTAGAATTGAAAATTTCTCGTCGTGTCTGAAGAAGAATGTCTCTGGTCGAGTTTACTTCGTAAGCTGCATTTATTTTTGTGAATTGTTCATGTGCATTTGGCTGAGAATTTTTGTCTGGATGCCAATATCGAGCTAGTTTTTTATAAGCCTGTCGAATTTCTCGATCAGATGCTGTCCGAGACAAACCAAGAACTTCATAGGGATTGAAATCTTGATCATTCGTTGAGCCATTCGAAAGATCAAAGATTAAACAAAGAAAAATATATTTGACCAAATGCATATTGCAATTCAAACAAAAATACAAATTATCTAAAATAGACTTTCTTGTTTTCGTTTGCTATTTTTATTGCATAGTCGAGGTATAAATATATGTAAATNAACGATAATATTTATTTTACTTCTAATATAAAATCATAGCGAAAACAAATTTAATTCAAGATAACTGGACTAGACACAAATGAATTGGATGATTACTCGATCTTTCATAGCGCTGATAGACCCGAAACTTTCCGTAATTTTTCCATAACAAGAAAAATAACAACGGTTTGTGGTCCTGAAAAACAAAATACAGACGAAAATGAATCAATCAAATCATTCGAATTTTACCTAATCTGACATATGCAGCCGACCATCCTCGTAATAAACCTTGAAAGCCTTCTTTATCGACGATTTTGTGTGTGATTTCAAACACGCCGTAATCTCCAGCTGCATACATATTTGTTTTTATTAAATCCAATGGTGCTGTCATTGTCGTTGTTACAAGTCTAAATTGAATTTTTCTTTATATTCGAATTCTTTGTTTTCGTTTTAATATCAAAACAAACCCGGTGATTAACGATGCACCTAAATGTAATTTAATACCTTCATTCCAACCAGTTATACGAATACAGAAACGTTTTGCATGATCATAGGTAACACATTGTGTTGCAGTTAATGCCGCTAGAATCAAATCAAAACTATTTCACAATCGAAAATTCGCTCTCAATCTCAACCTGTTCGAATAGCAGCTGGAACAGTTCCAATCCATAGACCACGAACACCGTGCTGTTTAATTACATCTTTGATAACATGCATCGATGATGTATAAGGCGAATTTTTGGCTTGTAATTTCGTTTTACATAGATCAACAGGATTCGATGCTATAGCAGCAATAGCACCTGATAGACAGCCCGCTGAAATATTACGAGCAAATTTAACTGTTGCCTGTCCATCGTCGGTTACAACACGTTTGAGAATATTTTTTATTGGACCATAAGCACCTAAATAAAACATAATTTTTTTGGTTTATTTAAGAGAAAAGATTTGTGTTCTGACCAAGACGAACACCACCGTAGAATAATCCTCGAATAACAGCTGGTTTTAAACCAGAATAATATGCACGAACACCTTCTTTACGATAGATATTCACTGTTGTTGTTAGAAGACCAGCTTTCATAGATGATTTCGATGCAGCCATAGCTGGATTAGCAAGTTGAAGACGAACTTTGATTACATCGACTAGTGAAAAGAAAATAAAAGTCTTAAGTATCAATATCGAATGGAATAATTCTACTGGGTAATGTGACAACATTTGCTATAGATACACTCAAGCCACTTGTGACAAACTAAGAAAATAAACAAGTCAATAAATGAATTCTTTGTTTTCTATCGATCGATCGATCGATCGATTGATTGATTGATTACTTCTTTGAAAAATGGATGCTCATGAATATGTGATTTGTTAGGATCAGCAATTGATTTCTGTGAATTATCTTCTTGTTTCATTAATTGAACGGTAGTCTCTGGCATTGGAATGTAAACTAAACATACTCGTGTGTCTGTGACAAGACAAAAGAAAAATAAACAAATGAATTTACTTCTATCTATCGTTCTTTTTGACTTGCTGAGAGAAGTTTTTCGAAAATCTTAAACATAGATTTGATGACCAATCATCAGATGCGATAGTTTCTATTTATTACTATCGGATTGCTAATCGTGATCATAGATATTGGTTAGCTGAAAGGAGATTTGTCAAATTGACCTTCTAGATGGCGTTAGAAGACATCCATTGACCACCTGACAATTTTCAAAGGAAAATATGACGATGTGAACCATTTGATTTATTTATGTTTTCTAGTTTCTTTCACATTTGTTCGACTTCTAAAAGAATACAAATCGATATTGACTTTCTCAGAACATAAACTAACACCATCTGTAATACGGATTATCTTCTGACAAATTTTTTATTTCGAAAATAAAACATCTCACATATATTTATTTGAGTTTCTACTTTTCTCGAATTGTGTTTCAACGGTTTCGTAGACAAGACTCTATTCAAAAACAAGTTTATAACCTACTTCTACCTACGTGGATTTCCAAAATGTCAATCTTCCTCTCTAAATCTTAAGAATAATACAAGTCAATCTCCAGTCAGTTAGTTAGTCGTCCTCTTATATCTCAAAACCGCAAGAACCTTCCTTCCGTTCGTTCTGTCGTATTCGATTGGTGAAAGCCGACTCATTTCGAAATGCATTACTAGCTTACACTGATCATTTCTACTAAAATTCCTTTTCGAATACAAAATTAATTTGCAAGAAAATTAGAAAAATAAATTTTCACTCGAATGCTTATCTCAATCATTTAGATTTGCTACGAAGAATTTTATTGGTATATCTTGGAGTACCATTAAGATTCGCTTTGACTATTCTTATTTACGCTTCTTCTTATTTTTTTTCGTTTTTCGAATAATTCTTCGTTTATTGTTTTTTCGATTTAGATCGATCAAAACTCTTCTCTCATTGAATAATGTCGTCGAAAATTACTCGAGTAAAATCCTTTCGTTCTCATTTTTGTGACTAAATTCGTTTGGTTTTCACATAGGATATGCTGTTAGAAACATCACAAAATGTTTTGACTTATTCAAAAGAAACTAAAAAACGTAAATTCGTCGAAACAGTCGAATTACAAATTGTCTTGAAAAATTTCGATCCATCACGTGACAAACGTTTCAGTGGAACCGTTCGTCTTCGTAATGCACCCAAACCGAAATTTACCGTTTGTGTTTTGGGTGACGAACGTCATTGCGATGAAGCACGTGCAAACAACATCCCTGCCATGACTGTTGATGATTTAAAGAAATTAAATAAAGACAAAAAACTCGTAAGAAAACTATCTCAACAATACGATGCTTTTCTTGCTTCGGATGTTGTCATTCGACAAATTCCTCGTATTCTTGGTAAAAAAAAAGCTAAACGATTGATTTTCGAAGGCAAACACATTTTCTGTTTGGGTTAATTAGGACCTGGTTTGAATAAAGCCGGTAAATTTCCAACAGCCATCACTCACAGCGATTCATTAGTTCAAAAAGTCGAGGAAATTAAATCGACAATTAAATTTCAAGCGAAGAAAACTATTTGTTTAGCTGTTGCTGTTGGTAATGTTAATATGACTGTCGATGAATTAGCAGCGAATGTTAACTTATCTGTCAATTTTCTTGTTTCATTATTGAAAAAAAATTGGCAAAATGTTCGTGCACTTTACGTTAAATCAACAATGGGTAAACCCCAACGACTTTATTAAAGAAAAACGAAACATCGAGAACAACAAGAATAAAATCTAGAAGAAAGTTATTTTTTGAAAACAAAAAAGTTCAATCGTTTTCAAACATCATTATGATTTTGTTTTCATTGTATGTGTAACAACCGATTGAAAAATTCAGCTAGTTTTTAATAAACAAACAACAAACTTTGTTGAAATAAATTGTTTTACGCATACATATTAATAAAAAAAAAACATCAAAAAACAAGAATAACAAGCATTCGAAATGTTCACTAAGTGAGCTTTTATTTTCCTCGTAGATAGAATTTATTATTTTTTCTTCTCGCCAAAACTATGAGCACCTANCGACGTCATTCAGGCACTTCNAATAGGTACGTGTTAACTGATTTTCTTTGATTTTCTTCTTTAGTTATTATTTCTGCTTTCGTAGGGAAAAAAATGTAGCTTGAAACGTACTTAATGATTCTATTTTTTTTCTTGTTTTTCATATCACGCTTATTTAATAGTTAATGCAGGCATGTGCGTTTTAACCGACTTACTAACTCAACGAAAAACAGAAAGAATGAAAAAGAGAGAGAGAGAGAGGGAAACAGGGAGAAAATATTTTTTCGCACAAATATCATGCATATTTTCTTTTACATTTATTAACAAAAAATCACGATTTGTAATATGTCGAAAGAAATGATTCGACAAAAGAAAGCTCTTATAATCCATANATCTGATGAAGAAATAGAAATGCTCAAGTGCACAACTAATCGATTCATTTGCTCGTCTTTATTCTTCTTCTTCTTTTTTTTTTCTTAAATAGTAATACAGATCAAAGTGATGAAGATACTGGTAGTCAAATCGATTCGAATAATGCTCAATCCTCNCCAACCAAACGTCGTGTCAGTTTCTTTCCCAATAAACAACAACCAACTATCAATGGCAAATCATTCAAACCTATTTCACCAACAACACCAACAGGAATAGCAACGCCTGCAAGTACGAAAATACGTCGACAACGTATGCGAACAACGAGTCGATCAGGTGACGATCGAATTACATTCAAAGGACGAAATACAATCTATACAGCAGGTAAGTACAAAATATATTTGTTGAAAAGTTATTTGCACTAACTCTTAACAATGCACAGGTCGACCTGCTTGGTACAACACAACAGGCGAAAATAATAAAGCATTTCTAATTGGAATCTGTGGAGGTAGTGCGAGCGGTAAAACAACTGTTGCACAGAATATAGTCGAGAAATTGAATGTGCCATGGGTGACATTGTTAAGCATGGATTCGTTTTATAAAGTAGATTTAAGAATGTAAAATTTGAGATGAGAAAATGAATTGATTGAAAAATTAATTGAGGTTCTAACTGATGAACAACATCATGCAGCAAGTGAAAATAATTATAATTTCGATCATCCGGATGCATTTGACTTCGATTTATTACTCGAAACATTGAATAATCTTAAAATGGGCAAACAAGTCTGTCGAAGATTAATCAATTTTTTCGCCATGAATGAATTTCTTCTTAGGTTGATATACCTCTTTATAATTTCACAACTCATTCTCGTGAACCTCATACAGTAAAACAAACAAACAAACAAACAAAAATGAAATTTTATTCTTTTATGTGATTAGAAAGTTCTCTATGGTGCTAATGTTGTCATTTTCGAAGGAATCTTATCATTCGTCAGTAAACAAATTCTCGATGTTTGTGATAAAATTTCGTTTGAAGACTCGAAATGTATCCGTTGTTTGTTCGATTTTATGTATGAATAGGTCCTCGATATGAAAATATTCGTTGATACCGATGCAGATATTCGTTTGGCACGTCGTCTCGAACGTGATATAAGCGAACGTGGCCGAGACATCGACGGTGTTATCCAACAATATACACGTTTTGTCAAACCTTCTTATGATCACTACATCGCTCCAACAATGGCCTACGCAGATTTAATTGTGCCACGAGGTAATTTCATCATAACGTCGTTAGTAATTATAAATACGACATTTATTACGTGTTTGTTTTGTTTTTTTTGTTAAATTCAGGTGGTGAAAATCGTATTGCTATTGATTTAATTGCGCGACACGTTAATAGAGAATTACAAAAGGTATTTGAGACGAAAATCGAAATTGTAAAACAGGGTTTCGATTTTGTTAGAGTGGTGTTAATGTTCGAAATCAATTAGTCCATCGATTAGGCGATTGGAAAGAGTTAACAATGCCTGATACGTTTTATTTGATCGAGCAAACGGCACAAGTGAAATATCTGCATACGATTATCAGGTAGAATCAATGAATTACAAAGAATTATGAAAAAAGCTAAAATAAATGTTGTATTTAGAAATCGTTTGACAGGCCGTGACGAGTTTATTTTCTATTCGAAACGGTTAATGAGAATACTGATTGAATACGCCCTCTCTTTATTACCATTTGAAGTAGAAAAAAACAACAAATACGAAAAGTAAAAAACAACTTATTTTTAGGATGTGAGAGTTGAAACGCCACAAGGACAAATCTATCAAGGCAAAAAACATGTTTATTCTGATGTAAATGAAAGATTTTTAATAGAAATCAAATGAGAGACTCTCTAGGTTTGTGGTGTATCGATTGTTCGAGCTGGTGAATGTTTAGAACCAGCTTTAATTGAAGTTTATAAAGATGCTAAAATCGGTAAGATTCTCATTCAAACAAATCAATCTACTGGTGAACCCGAAGTAAACAAAAAATCNACAAGTTTTCTATTCNAAATTTCATTTGCAAACATTTAGCTTCATTTCCTTCGATTACCTCGTGATATTGCCGAATCCTATGTTCTCGTTCTCGATGCAACAATCGGTAGATCTATTTGATCGTTTGTTATCAATTAAAAACATTTTTTTCTCTCGTAGCTACTGGAGCAGCTGCTTTAATGGCCATTCGAGTTTTATTAGATCATAATGTTCCCGAAGACAAAATTGCCTTACTGTCATTATTAGCATCTAAACAAGGTTTGATTCAATTCGAACTATTTCAAACATAAATTTGATTTGATTTGTTCAGGTGTACAAACGGTTGCCTATGCGTTTCCAAAAGTAAAAATTGTCACAACGGCATGCGATCCTCAAGTTGATCAAGACAGTGGTTTTATTTGTCCTGGTCTTGGTAATTTTGGTGATCGATATTTCGGCACTGATTCTATTGCATCACTGTCCGACAATGAGGAATTTATTTACGGCGGGCAAACAAGTGAAAATATGAGCTCAAATTCTGGCACACCCAGTTCACCACAAAAACTGTCGAAAATCAATCAAGATACATCTCCAGCAGCAGTATTACGTTCAACAGATCAAGAAGAAGTTTTTTTTACAACTATTTAATCACGCTT
>JGI26530J50255_1002769_pt1 | contig 9951 bp, 9 predicted proteins | sample ThiBiot_500_plan_2_FD_50255 | JGI IMG/M metagenome (IMG submission 50255) | reverse complement strand
TCTCTCTCTCTCACATCGAGTTCAGTTAATCAAGGAAACGACGAAGAAAATAGATGCGCTTTCTTCTGCTAATCTCCTAGGGTGAAAGAAAAACATTAACATCCATACAAATACAAAACTAGAAATTAACACTCTCACTCTCTTATGTATACTATGCTTTCTTTTCGATTTCTTCAGGGAACCTCTTGTATCGATCCGTAGACACAATCTAGAGTATTTGTCAACTGAAGGCCATACTCAGTCAAGACTAAATCAATCGTTTTTTTTCTTTTTGACCGTGCACCGCTTGACTATCGAGAGAGAGAGCAAGAGAGAAAAGAACGAAAGAAAAGCGTTTGCATGGTTGATTGAAGTTCGATGATTAAATTGAACTGAACTATTCCTATGATGACTAATAATGAGCATATGAGCATTGAGCGTAGCCANTATACACACATAAATATATACACAATCTCTTTGATATGGAAATAAGCGTGCTGGTGATATCGCATTTCGANGTTTTTAATTGTATAATGTTTTACTATTGAGATGACGGCGGTAAATGTAGAAGAAAGGAGAAAGNGAAAGCGAGAGAGAGAGAGAAAAAAGTTAATCAGCAATTGTTTTTCCATTATAGACGATGATAATGCTCGAGGCAGGCGTCTGTTCGATCTTTTTTCTTTGCTGTCACATCATTGTCGAGAGTTATCTGTCAGAAATTCATTCACGCTCATCGTTTAACAATCATCAATTTCGTTCTCTACATGCACACATCATCAGTTGACCTTCAACTCAAGAGTTATACTAATCTGCGTATCCATTCGACTCGAACCTATTCATTAGACATAAGTAAAGATGTTTGCATGCAATATTTGTCATCAACGACGACAAGCAACAAGATGATAACATATGAACTATTCAATCATATCGAGAGAAGAAAAAAAACATATTCATATGGAAGACAAGATAGATTAATGTCAAAATAAAACATAGTTTTGACAGTATTAATTTCTATTTGATGTCATTGCAGATATATCTTTTGATGAGATATTTATTTTAATAATCAAGATAGATACATTGACGATGGATAAAATAATAGTATTTTCTTCTCGCATGCTATCTCGGATTACAAAATAAATTTTGCCATTTCTCTTCAATCGATTCGATGATGATTACATAAATTCTAATTTGACCTAATAATGAATTCTAATAGAATAAAACGATAATTACACATTGTATTAATCAGATTTTTCGGATGACTTTCAGAGGTTTTGATAATAAATGACGAAAAGATTTTCCGCCAACATAAATAAGACGATAAATAATCGTTAGGAACAGGCGTGCAGACGAGTAACAAATGTCTTTAATAGAAAACCGACGGAGTTGTATTCTTTTTTTTTTATTTTTATCTTGGTATTTTTGTTATTGTATACCATTCAACTTGCGTGGAAATTCTTTTTCTTATTATTTCCATTCGATTCGTCTCGCGATGAAAACGACACATCACAATATTCGAACTCGTTTTTCTCAAATGATAAATAAATTCGTCAATATATTCACGGTATGTTCTCGTCAACCGACGACATATCTCATTCAAAATCCATCCTATTGCAATCTCTACCTTATCTCAACTCCGATTATTCGACAACGACGACGACGAGATTCCGACTTATCGTCAAGGCAAATAAATCACAATAATCTTCAATTACCTTTTTATCCAACGAATTTTACTTTTCTCGATCAAGTATGTTGGAGACTAACAAAAATTGTCGGTATTTATCTCGATCCGAGGTCGAGCATTTTTTTCTCTCTCTCCCTCTTCTTTTTTCATTTACACGTAATATACTCTCGTCGCGTTTTTTTTATCTGCTCGTAGAAAGAAGCAAGTGTCAAATATCGTTTTCGATCTTAATAGATGAACACGTTCAAAATTTGACGCATTTTTTTCTTCTTTCGTCATCATTATATCTCACATATGATGCACTACACACTTGATAATGTTCGATGAAAGATATATATGTACTATTAAGAACACATTTCTTTTCAATTTGAGAGTATTTTAAAATCTGTGTACTTATTCTTTTCATAGAACACATTCCCTCGTCGTTTAATGCCTGAAATAACATTATTGGATTGTGAATGTACTTCTCAAACTAATAATAATATGATTTGTCAAGTGAATAATGATGATAATAGGGTAAGCAGACTTTTGAGTTATCCTACGGACAAGATTGGAGAAAAGATATTCTATTATTATTATTTTTTGTCAGATATATCAAACCGAAGCGATATCCATTTCTTCAACTTTCTTGTCATCGTCGTCGTCGTCGTCGAGCTGTCAGTCTTCCTTGACAATTCATCAGTGCGATTCGATAAGTACAATTCCATCTGCAACTATGACTGACATCGAAATGCTCAATAATCGAAATGAGAATATGGAAAGCTCATCATCATTATCATCATCACCGTCAATGCCTGTAGCGCAAACCTATTTTTCTTATTTAATTCGCCCAACAACACCGTGCATATTCGGAGGGGAATATGAAGAAGAAGAAGATGATGATGATGAGTTTTTTCTAACTGCCGGTGGTATTGTTCATTCTTGTCCGAATATATACGAGTTATCGATGGATAATCAACGAAAATTACAATCATGCGATCATTTGATTTATTTTGATCATCGAACATCATTACTCAATGATGATCAAGATGAAAATCCGAAAAATTATTTGAATTGCTACGATACAGAACTTGATCGTTATTCGATTTTGCCACGATTTCAACCGATATCATCATCGATGTCAACGGATTCATTTAGTTCTGAATTTGAATTATATAAAGAACGACATGCAATGGGTCTTTCACGTCCATATTATGATAATACATCGTCGAATTCATCATCATTTTTGCCCACAACATGGAAATCTGATAACTATCTTGTAGTTATGCCATTCATCGAACAACAACAACGGACTCATTTGTCATTGTTAAATTCGATTGATCATAGAAAACGATCACGTTCATTTAACAATTGAATTCATCCGTGTTTGTTATGAAAATCTCTACTTCCTGTGATAACACATGCGTGGCTGTTTGTTTGTTTGTTTTTTAAATACATACGAATATGAGACCTTCGAACTTTTGCCTTCTAATCGAAAACGACGTTAATCTAAGTCCTTATCCGATGACATTTAAATCGATTATGATGTTAATTCATTGCCATCGTCATTTTTCATTTTTATTGAAATCTGTTAACCTTGTTCTTGGTAGTTTACTTTATTGCATGCGGTATAGTTTCGAACTTGCCATACTGATGATAGCAATTTCATCAAATTATCAAACACAACGATTTCCTTTTGTGTTTGTCTTGTGATAAGGTTTTGAGGAATTTTTCTTTTTCTTTCATCAGATTTTATTGATAAATCTGTCTGATCTCTTGACATATCAAACAACTAAATGTACTTCTAGTTTTCTACGAATAAAGAGATATATTTATAATAAAAAAAATAATCACATTAAATACGTATAATTACAGAGAGAGAAAAAAAGAATTTTTTTTCAATCAGTTTGATATGGTAAAACTTTGTAAGGATTGAGAATACATTTTGGATCGAGCATATTCTTCATTTGCTTCATTGTTTCGACGGATTGTTTGCCTTTATTCAATAGAAGATATTTAGATTTATGTAAACCAAGACCGTGTTCCGCTGAAACTGAACCATCTTGTTTAGCAACCCATTCGTATAGCCAAGGTTCGAGTACATTTTTAATTTCATCCGAATAACCATCTTTAACAGTAACATTTAAATGAAGATTTTGATCTCCTAAATGACCAAAACCAGCCACTGTTCCGACATTCGAGAACGGTTTCATCCGTTGTTGAGTTTCTTCAACTAATTTATACATTCGTGATGGTGGCAACGAAAAATCATATTTAAACGGATAACCATCGGCTCGTAAAGATTCAGAAACACTTTCACGTATTGCCCATAGATCATTATATTGTGTTAGATCTTGTGCTAATGTTCCATCGGTAATAAATCCTTTTTCTAATGCAACAGTAGCAAGTTTCTCTAAGGTTGCTTTCGAATGTTCGTCGGTTGCACTCATTGTTTCGACGAGAATGTAGAATTCATTCGATTCAACGGGTTTATTTGTTCGTTGCAAGAATCTCAATGACAGATCGTACGTTGCTCTATCGAGAAATTCAATAGCTGATAATGTTTCACCACAGATTTTCTTTGCCAATCTCATTGTCGAAAGAATATTTTCAAATGATGAACAAGAAAAAAANCCGAGTCCAACATCGGAACTTGCCGATGGACATGCCAATGCAATGCGTGTAATCACACCTAAGATTCCTTCTGAACCGATAAATGGTTGTTTAAGATCAACACCCGTATTATCCTTTCGTAATGAACTCAAACAATTAAGTAAACTACCGTCGGCTAAAACAATTTCTAAACCGAGGANAGCCGATCGAAGAGAACCGAAACGAACGACACGTATGCCACCAGCATTCGTCGCTACATTTCCACCGATTAAACACGATCCTTTGGCTGCTAAATCTAATGGCATCATATGTCCAAATTGACGTACATGTGAGTCTAATGTTTGTAAAATACAACCGGGATCTGTGAGTAATACACCGCTGTTTTCATCGAATTCGCCAATTGAATTAAATAAACGTAATGAAAGAACGATTTCATCAAAAACAGGTACTGATCCACCGGCTAAACTAGTGTTGCCACTTTGTGGACAAACAGCTAATCGTCGTTCGTTACAGTAACGAAGAATAGCTCGAACTTCTTCGGTTGTTTTCGGACGAACGACAAGTTGTGATTGTCCTTGACAAGTTTTAATCCAATCGACATTGTACGGAAGACAATCATCAGGATTTGTTAGTACACGTCCATCGGGAAGAAGTCGTTCGAAAAAGTTGACATCTTTGTCAGTCAATGTAGCGTAATGAGGTGATCGACGTAATTTTGGATGTCGAACACGAGTTAAAGCACTTGTCGATAGACGACGAACAATTTGAGACCACATTAAAATGATTTTTATCGATAATAATAGAAAAAAAACAGTAAGATATTCGATTACACTACATTGCATCGAATCGAATCAGACATTGATTCGTTTCTCTACCGACCAACTCAAAAGAGACAAAAAAAACGTGTACTTGCCCGAAAGACAGCGACGTCTGTATAGAACGATAAAGATATTTTATTAAAATAAAGTTTTATCGGAGAGTGTGCATATATTTCATTGATTTTAACCAGAAATACGAATTGCCTATCGTTCATTGCTTTACAATACATAGAAAAAGAAGCGACTCATTCACGTTCATCAACCAGTAGGATTATAAGTAATCGACATGATGAACCTTCATTGAATAATTATTCACAAGATAAAGACAAAACATACGTTTGAGAAGTAATTCAATCAACAGTTTCATATTCGACAAATTTCTGTCTTTTTTTCTAGTCAATCATGATGTTTTCCATGAACAACTAACAATAAAACATACTCTATTAACATTTCTATATTTGTTATCTTTCCAAATTCGAATCATTTGTTCAATTAATTTTCTTATTTATATCGCTTGTTACGGCTTTTATCGTTAATATGTACGTAAGCTGTAATATTAACATTTGAAGATGATTCACTCTGATGTTAAATCATTCGACTATCACCTCGTTTAGTGTTCAACTGACTAAGCTATCCATCTGAATGGTAGAAGATACTGCGTCCGAATCCAATGAAGATCACTGTTTTCTTCTTTCTCTCCTGTATTAAGATAAGAAAAAAAAGAATTAAAAATTTAATATTTACAATTATTTATTTAAGTAAAAGTATTTACATAAAAAAATACCAGCAATGACTCCCACCGCCACGAGGGAGATCGTGTCGGCGACCGATCGTTGAGCAGTTGGAGGTGGAACCGGTGGAGTGGCTGTTGTATGTCTCTAGAACAGAAAATAAAACAGTAAGTTTATAATATAAAATCGAAAAAGAACGTTCTATGAACTGGGATTAGCTTACAGTGGGTGGGTGAGGATGTTGAGGGCACTGGGACCATTAGGATTCGGACCACTATCAGTGGCCTCGGTCGAGAATTGTGTGGTAGGTCGCTCAACTGGCTCGTGTTGCTCCATACTATGATTTCTGGCTAGGTTGATAGCCAGATCCATGAAGGCAACTGACGAGACTTTGTTAACGAACGATGTTCGTCACCTCTCCATATCTATGTTTTCCCTGGGTATCATAAAATCGTTTGTGAAAAGGAAGAACGAGCTCTCAGAGCCACATCGACTAACTGGCTATTTCTTTATATTAAATTGACCAATAGATCGGTTATTGAGGCCGTTAGTAAAATATAAAGTTTTTTAGTTAGTTTCCATACAGTACATAGTGGTTTGTATGTGTGTATGATGCGATAGATGCCGATAGTACGTATTTACGATTAATTTTTTAAAAAATAATCTAAACATTTTTCGATCTAATAATTTTCTCATGAATAAGCTCGATGAGAAATAATAGAAATGAATTTATTTTTAATTTTAATAATGAGAACAGTATACAATATTTATATATCGTATCGCGAGATAGTGCCATCATATAGGACGATTTCGTGTTCGTTCAAACGAATAAACGAATAGATTTGAAAGAATCTTTATTGGTTTTTATATCTAGTCCTATTATTGAACAGAGAGAAAGAAAAGAAAAGAAAAATGAAATGAAATGAATTGTCACATCCTGTTTCAACCGCCAAATTTTCCGTAAATAATTAGATGATGAAATCGATTTTTTTCTTGAAATTTCAGATTAATGAAGAAGACAACGTCAAATTCGAATTTGCCAAAAAATCAAACAACTCTTGGACGATTCTGGTCGTCAACAGGATCGAAAGAAAGCAAGCCAACTAATGCCAACAATGGTTATGATGACGATGATGATGATGATGATATCGAATTATTAGCAGCTGCAGAAGCATTTGAAAAAACAAACTCTCTTCCAAAACCATCGTCGTCATCATCATCTATTCGTTCTACACCCAATAAAACAACAACTGCATCAACAACAAAATGGCCNATATCCTACAAACCAGGACAAGAACCCAAATCATCAAATGAAGCATCTGTTTCGGCACCTGCGAATACAAACGAAGCAATGCATACATATCCTGATTTCGATCGACAAGCTGGACGTATATGGATTTATCCAACAAATTACGAAAAACGTGAATATCAATATAAAACTGTGAAAGCTGCATTATTTCAAAACACTCTTGTTGTGCTACCGACTGGTCTCGGAAAAACATTCATTGCTGCTGTTGTTATGTACAATTATTGTCGTTGGTATCCAACAGGAAAGATTATCTTTACAGCACCNACTAAACCATTAGTTGCTCAACAAATGGACGCTTGTGCCAAAGTCATGGGTATTCGAAAAAGTGAAATGTGTGAAATGACAGGCGGCGTCAATCCCGAAGAACGACGACGACTTTGGCTGGAAAAAAGAGTCTTTTTNCTAACACCACAAACATTAAACAATGATNTAGTCAAATCNACTTGTCCTTGGTCGAAAATTCGTTGTTTAGTTATCGANGAAGCTCATCGAGCACTNGGTCAACATGCCTATTGTCAAGTAAAACATTGTCATCTGATTTTGTTTTGCAAAATTTCCATTCGATTCAATTAGGTAGTACAAGAATTACTAAAAAATGGCGAAGAATTTCGTGTTCTTGCTCTCAGTGCTACACCAGGAAATAACGTTGAAGTAAATTGAACATTTATTTGAACAACAAATTGATCATTTCCAAAAATCCTAGGCTGTACAAAATGTCCTTCAAAATTTGAAAATTTCCCATATCGAAATGTTTACCGACGATTCTCCTGACATAAAAAAGTACAGTTTNGATAAGATCATCGANAAAATCGTCGTTGGNCACAATCAACTCATGCAAGATCTTCGACGATGCATATTGAATATCCTCAAGCAACCTTTCGAAACTCTTTCGAGATGCGGCATTTTTCATCAGAAAGGTCCCGAAGATGTCAAATGCGGTTTTGTTATCATCAAAATGAAGCACATTTCCAAAGATAAACCTCCACATTTAAATGTAATTCGAGTTTTTTCCATCATCGAAAACACAGATTTTCATCATAGGATCGTCAATATCAAGAAGTTAAGAGCGCACTTTTCTTTGCTATTTCATTCTATCACGCACTTGACGAATTGGAAAAACACGGTTTACAGTCAGTTTACAATTTCTTCAAGAAGAAACTCACCGAAGACAAGAAAAACGGTCTTCTACATTCAACATTTCGAAATAATCTGCAATTGAATCAAATGTACACCGAACTACAGAATCTATTCGATCTCTCACAAGTCAGCACTCAGCAACGGCGAACCACAAGTTTGCAAGTTGCTCATCCGAAATTAGCGAAACTACGCGAATGTGTTGTCGAACATTTTCAAACATTCGAACGAACCAAAACCAAACCGACCGATCAAACACGTGTGATTATCTTCAGTGAAAAACGTGACAGTGTCAGAGAAATCACTGAACTTCTCGAACAAGATCAACCACTAGTAAAACCAATGTCCTTCATTGGACAAGCNTCGTCACACGCAGCTGGACAAGGCATCAATCAGAAACTGCAGAAGAAAGTTGTCAATGATTTTCGAGCTGGTGGTTACAATGTTCTTGTTTCGACATCGATTGGAGAAGAAGGCTTGGATATTGGGAGTGTGGATTTAATTATTTGTTTTGATGCACTCAAATCACCGATTCGACTTGTTCAACGAATGGGTCGAACAGGTCGTGCGAGACAAGGNCGAATTGTTCTTCTCATGACTGAGTTTGTTGTTTCGAATTTAATGAAAANCAAAAACGATCTTTTGCATATAGAGGTTCGGAAGAAAATACGTATTATCAAGGTGAAATGCAACAGAAAAAGATATTCAAATTGATTATTGAAGGTGCTAAAATGTTGGATTTATATCGAGGCAATCTTCGAATGGTTCCACAAGATATTGAGCCGATTTGTCAAGAAATGATGGTGAAAGTAGTTGAAGAGAATGAACCTTCGTCGAAAAAATTNAAATCGAATGACGTGGATTTCAATTCGATGATTAGCAAAACGAAACAACAAGAAAATCTCTTGAAAATCTTTCGAAAAGATAAATTATTGAATGACAACGAATTCTATCTCTGGGTTCGAAACTACCAAATCAATGACAATGATCTACTGGATCTGACAACTGTTTGTTTTCGCTTGATTGTCGAAATGAAATCAAAAATGTTTTCTTTTTCTGCAGAAAGAACAAATGAAAGCGTGGATAAAGACAGTTTTTGAAAAATACTCGAACGAACAACGCGACATTCAATGTCGATCAATGCATTCGTCTCAAACGAAGATGTTAGTTGNGTTTATGAAAAATTATTCGACNGAACGAGTTTTTGTCGAGATTCCTGAGCAAGTAAGNTAACAAANAAGTCGAACGAAAGNAAATCTTAAACATAGAATCAATCAGATTTGGCCAATCGACGACGACGTACCAGTAGTACAAGAAACAACGATTCCTAATCGACCGAAAGTACCTTCGCCTTTGAGCCGAGACAAATTAAAAGAACAAATTCAAAAGAAACAAACATGTTCACCACTCGATCTCATTAAAATGCCTCACGAATGCGATGAAATGCTAAATCTGCAGCCAATTATTCAACAAACAGACAACGAAATCGATTGCGGAGATCTATTCGNCAGTAAAATATTCTCGGATCCTTTTTCTTCGAAACTAAACTATTTCTCTTCAGNTGGTTCAGCATTNGATCTAACGACAGACAAACCGACGACTATCNATGAAAATATCGGCAATTTCGATGTTACGATGGACGATATATTCGATTCGAATCAATCGCCAACTTTACAGCTCACTGATTACAAATCTCAGCCAACGAAA
>JGI26530J50255_1002759_pt1 | contig 9994 bp, 9 predicted proteins | sample ThiBiot_500_plan_2_FD_50255 | JGI IMG/M metagenome (IMG submission 50255) | reverse complement strand
GGCCGCAGTTGGTGACTTACACCATGTACCTGTGGCCGGCGCATATGTTCGCCGCCACTTTCGTCGCGCAAGCGGCCGTGGCTGCGCTATCGGCCATCGTGCTGCTGGGGGTTCGCCTGCCAATGCCAAGCGCCGAGGAAGTGGCGTCGGGGCGTCCATTAGGCACGATCGCACGCCAGCCGCTGTTCATCACTGCGGTGATCTGCGGGGCGGTGTCATACATGCTGATGAACTTCCTGATGACCGCCGCGCCCCTGGCAATGCAGATGTGCGGTCACTCGCAGGAAAGTTCCAACCTTGGCCTGCAATGGCACGTCATTGCCATGTACGCCCCCAGCTTCTTTACCGGAAGATTGATAACGCGCTTTGGTGCTGGCCGCATCGTGGCAGCAGGGTTGCTGCTCACCGGCCTGTCTGCCGCCGTGGGTCTGATGGGAATCGATATTGCCCACTTCTGGCTGACCCTGATCCTGCTCGGGGTCGGTTGGAACTTCGGCTTCATTGGCGCTTCCGCACTGGTGCTTGAGTGCCATCGCCCGGAGGAAAAGACCCGTGTGCAATCGCTCAACGACTTCATCGTCTTCGGCACGATGGCCGTGGGTTCGTTTGCCTCGGGCGGCCTGCTGGCCGTCTATGACTGGAACATGGTGCTGTGGGTGTCGTTCGCGCCGCTGGTGCTGGCGATAGCGGCATTGATGCTGGCACGGCCAACAAGATCTATCGCCACTGATTGAAGAACATGGCCGCGCGATGCCTCAGTCGTATTCGGCTGGAAACACCGATCAACTCCAATCCACAAGAGAGAAGCAACGATGGCCAACGCAAGAGTAAAGCCCTGGCAGGATGGCGATGCCGCCCCCGCCGAACTTCTGGAAAGCATGCAGGCGCGTCGCCCGAACGGCGAGCTCATCGGTATCGACCGCGTCCTGCTCAAGAGCTTCCCGCTGGCGACGGGATGGAACGGCCTGCTTGGCCGGGTACGGGCCGAATTCGAGCTGGCTCTCGAATACCGGGAACTCATCATGTGCCGCGTGGCGGTGCTCAACCGCGCCGAGTTCGAGTGGAATGTTCACAAGCCGGCTTACCTCCAGGCAGGTGGCACGCTGGAAAAATGCGAAGCACTGCGCAAGGACGATATTGCACCGCTGTTCGACGAGAAGGAGCGAGTGCTGCTGGCATTGACAGACCAGTCCACCCGCAATGTCGAAGTCGATGAGTCTGTCATCGAGAAAATCAAGTCGATTTTCGGAGAGCAGCAGACCGTGGAAGCCGTCGCGACGGTCGCCGCTTACAACATGGTGTCGCGCTTTCTTGTCGCCCTTGCGATTTGAGCCGTCCGATGCTCGGCCAAACATCCCTCGCTGACTAACTGACATACACAATGACTACGGCAACACATCGTCACCTCATCGTTCTCGGCTCAGGCCCGGCCGGCTGGACAGCCGCCGTCTATGCTGCGCGCGCGAACCTCAAGCCTCTGGTAATCACCGGCTTGCAACAAGGCGGGCAACTCATGACCACCACCGAGGTGGACAACTGGCCGGGTGACGCCCACGGCCTGATGGGGCCGGATTTGATGGCGCGGATGCAGGCCCATGCCGAACGCTTCGACACCGAGGTGGTGTTCGACCACATCCACACCGCCGACCTGTCGCAGCGTCCATTCCGGCTCAAGGGCGACGCGGGTGACTACACCTGTGACGCGCTCATCATCGCCACCGGTGCAACCGCCAAGTACCTTGGAATCCCTTCTGAAGAGACCTTCAAGGGCCGTGGTGTTTCCGCATGTGCCACCTGTGACGGCTTCTTCTACAAGGACCAGGACGTGGTCGTGGTCGGCGGCGGCAACACCGCCGTGGAAGAAGCCCTGTACCTGTCCAACATCGCCCGCAAGGTCTACCTGGTGCACCGCCGTGACACCTTGAAGGCCGAAAAGATCATGCAGGACAAGCTGTTCGCCAAGATCGAGGCCGGCAAGATCGAGCCGGTCTGGCATCACGCCCTGGACGAGGTGCTTGGCAACGATACGGGCGTCACCGGGATGCGCTTGAAGTCGGTGCTGGATGGAAGTTCGCGCGAGATCGACGTGCAGGGCTTCTTCGTCGCCATCGGCCACAGCCCGAACACCTCGCTGTTCGCTGGCCAACTGGAAATGAAGAATGGCTACCTGAAGATCCAGACCGGCTTGGACGGCAACGCTACCTGCACCAGCATCCCCGGCGTGTTCGCTGCCGGCGACGTGGCCGATCAGGTGTACCGACAAGCGATCACATCCGCCGGCTTTGGCTGCATGGCGGCATTGGATGCGGAGCGATTCTTGAGTCCAGCGCCGGCCCAATCCAGCACGGTTGGCTAATGGTGGAGACGCTGGCAGCGTGGCCTACATAGCCGGCTGCCAGCGCCGCTGACAATACGGTTCAACACAACGGGACAAGAAGCTCGGCGACCAATCCGCCGCTTTCTCCGGGCTTCATGTCCAGTCGTCCCCCGAAGCGTTCGACGATGGCCCGGACGATGGAGATTCCCAAGCCCGCGCCATCATTGTGCTGCCACCCTTGATCCCCGCGCCAGAAGCGTTGCCCGATTTGCTTGGTTTGCTCCGCGCTCAGGCCGGGGCCGCGGTCAGCCACTTCCAGACGGCAGTATCCGGTGGTGCCATTGAAATCCGCGCGCAGTTCGACGGTGCTGCCTGGCGGCGAGTAGCGCAAGGCGTTGTCCACCAGATTGCGAACCGCAATTTCCAGCATTGACCTTGGGATGGGGGTGCCTGCATCGACCCCTTCGGAGAAGATCGTCAGTCGCTTGCGGGAATCATCGCCATTCTGCGCAGCAATGCCGTTGATGACTTCCATGACCGAAGTGCAATCGTCTCCTTCGCTGATGGATGCCTCCGCGCGCACAAGCACCATCATCTGATCCAACGTCCGACGCAGGCGCTTCACGCCTTCATCTGCGCTGGCAAGCGAAGCTGCCACGTCTTCGCCTTCGCTGATTCGGGCAACTTGCAGATGCGTGTCGATCACCGTCAACGGCGTTCGCAGCTCGTGTGCTGCCGCGTCAGTAAACGCCCGCTGGTTGGACAATGCCCGGGCCAAACGCCTCAGCAGACCATTCATCGCGTCCAGAACCGGGCGCAGTTCCGAAGGCGAATGGCTCACCGCAATCGGTGAGGTGTCATCCGCATGTTTGGCGCGCAACTGCTGGGACAGGGCTTTCAGCGGGGACAATCCCCGCCCGATGCCGATCCAAAGCGCCGCCAGGCCACCAAAGAAGGCAATCAGGAATGGCAGCCCGGCGGCGCCAAGCAATTCATTGATGAGCGTGTCCCGCTGGTCGATGCGATCCGCCGTAGTTATCTGATAGCCATTGGCTCGAAGGACATAGATCCTCCACTCGTGCCCCATCACCTCCCGCGTACTGAAGCCTGCGGGCAATGCCTCGAACTCCGAATGCGGCCCGGTCGTCGTTCGGGCCAAGACCTCTCCGTGCAAGGATCGGATTTCGCAGGCGATGCCGTCCTTTCCGCTGACGCGCACGGCCTCGGTGAAGTCGGAGGCTGCCGAGTTCGGTGCCAGCGCAGCGCGTTCAAGAAGCCCTGACACCATGCGCGCCGACATGGCGAGACGACCATCGAGGGTTTGGTCAAGATTGGCGTGGACGCCACGCATCATCAAGGTCGCGGCGGCTCCCCACAGGAGAATCAGCGAGAAGCCAGCAATCAGCACTGCTCGAAGACGAAGGCTCATGTCGTTGGCCTCCATCCCAGGCGGTAGCCAAGCCCGCGCGTAGTCTCGATTGCGTCGGCTCCCAACTTGCGCCGGATGTTGTGGATATGCACGTTGATGGCGTTGCTACTGACTTCTTCATTCAAGCCGTACAGGCGTTCGTTCAGAAGATCGGGAGATACCCAGCGGCCATCCGCGCTGGCCAAGTGCGCCAGAAGATCGACCTCCCGGCGCGACAACGTGACGGACTCCCCATCCAGCCAGGCCAGCCCACTCTCAGGCTCCAGGCGCAAGGGGCCAGCCACGATCACCTGTGCGGCACGCCCTTGCGTTCGCCTGACCAGCGCATGCAATCGGGCCGCGAGTTCCCGGAGGTCGAACGGCTTGACCATGTAGTCATCTGCGCCCCCATGCAACCCTTTCAGTTTGTGCTCGATCGCATCGCGCGCGGTGAGGATCAAGACAGGAAGATGAGGCTCGAAGGCGCGGATGTTGGCGAGCAAATCCATTCCATCGCGGTCAGGAAGACCAAGATCAAGCACTACGGCATGGAAGGTTTCTTCCTTGTGGCTGGCTTCCGCTGCCTGTGCCGTACCGACATGGCGAGCCTCGATGCCGTGCTTGTGCAAGCCGGCCACGATGCCCTTGCCGATCAGTACGTCATCCTCGACCACCAACACCCTCATTTCCGCTCCACCTTGCCACGATCAAACGGTCATGTTAGGCCAGAAACCCATCTCGCGTCAGCGAATGAATAAGCCTCCGCAGCACTTTAGTTTCGCTTAATCGGGCAGGCGCATCCTTCAATCAGCTTTGCTTGGAGGATTCTGATTTGGCTTGGTATCGGCGCGTACTTGTGGCCTTTCTACTGTGCTGCGGTGTGATCGGCAGCGCGTGGGCGAGTGGCCTTCTTCCTTCCTGGGGCAACAGTGATCCGCAATTTCTGGATGCTGCCGATGTGTTCAAGCTGGAGGCCGCGCAAAGGCAGGGCGAGGCGTTCCTGGCGGCGGGGCATATCGCCGATGGCTACTACGTCTATCGCCACTCCATCAAACTGGTCGATGCGCGGGGGCGCGAGGTCGGCCTGAACCTTCCTGCGGGTCAGCCGAAGCACGATGAGTTCTTCGGCGATACGGAAATCTACACGGTCGATGACCTTCGCCTAGTTTGGCCTGCAACGATCCACGGCCCGCTGACGTTGCACTGGCAAGGCTGCGCGGAGGCCGGCATCTGCTATCCGCCGCAGAAAATGCCAGTGGCGTTGCCGCCCCAAAGGGATGCCCCTGTGTCGCCTGCCAGCAGCACAAGCATTCCACCGGAGGCGGACGCCGCCGTCCAGCAGCCCGCATTGCCACCAGCCAATGATTCGGCGGCTTTGCCACTGGCATCCGTACCAGATGCAGCTCCACCGGCAACGCCGCTCTCCAGCCCGGCAGGTGCAGGTGCCGCAGTCGATATGGCGGAAGATCAAGCGGCGGCACAGAAACTCGCGACGCTTGGGCCAGTAGCCGGGACACTACTGTTCTTCGGATTCGGCTTGTTGCTGGCATTCACGCCCTGCACGCTGCCAATGATCCCCATCGTCTCCACGCTGGTTGTCGGCAGCCAGGCCAACCCGCGACGTGCGTTGCTCCTGTCCCTGTCGTATGTCCTGGCGATGGCCGGAACCTACGCAGCCGTCGGTGTTGCCGCCGGCTTGGCAGGTGCCAATCTCCAGGCGACATTGCAATCCCCGTGGCTGCTCGGGGCTTTCGCCGCGCTGTTCCTCATCCTGGCGAGTTCGTTGTTCGGCCTGTTCGAGCTGCGCCTGCCTTCCGCCTTGGTCAACCGCGTCGATTCCGCCAGCAAGGGGCATACGGGCGGACGCATCGCCGGCGCCGCTGCGCTGGGCTTCCTCTCGGCATTGTTGGTCGGGCCGTGCATGACCGCGCCATTGGCGGGCGCGCTGCTCTATATAGGGCAGACTGGCAGCGCGCTATACGGCGGGCTTGCATTGTTCGCCCTTGGCCTCGGGATGGGGCTGCCTCTACTGGCCATCGCCGTGTTCGGTGCTCGGGTTCTTCCCCGGCCTGGCGCATGGATGGAAATGGTGCGGGTGGCATTCGGCTACGTCATGGTCGGCATGGCAGTAATGATGTTGTCCCGGTTCCTGCCCGGCACCGCGAGCCTGCTGCTCTGGGGCATGTGGATCTTGTCCATCGCGATTGGCCTGATCGCCTGGGGTCAGGCCGTGGCGACGAGGCATCGTCTGGCATGGACGCTACGCTCCGGCGCCGCCTTTGCCGGCCTGTGGTCTGTGCTGATGCTCGTCGGTGCAGCGTCAGGAGGGGAATCGACCTTGCAGCCTCTGGCGCATCTGCGAGGAGCGGCAACCGCGCCCGCAACCATCGGCATGACTTACGTTCAAGCAAAGTCCACAGCAGACGTGGATGCCCGAATCGCCGAGGCTGGTGCGCGCGGCCAATGGACGCTGATCGACTTCTACGCCGACTGGTGCGTGAGCTGCCATGTGATCGAACGCAATGTCTTCGGCAACCCGGCTGTCGCCGCTCGTTTGGCAAACGTGCAAATCGTGCGCCCGGACGTGACACGCAACGACGAGGAAGACCAGGCATTGCTCAAACGATGGCAGGTTCAAGGGCCGCCCACGATGATTCTGATCGGGCCAGACGGCGAGGAACGGCGGGCGCAGCGCGTTGTCGGCGAAATCAACGCGGATGGCTTCTTGGGGCGCCTTGATTCGGCGGGGGCGCCATGATCGGCATCGGCCCGTTTTCCATCGACGTGGTGATCGTCGCCATCTCCGCACTGCTGGCTTGGTCGGGCGCGCGGGTGCTGGCACGCCGACTGCCCGATTCACCCCACAATGCCGCGGGGAGCCTGCTTCTCGATGCCCTGCTCGTAGGGTTGGTCTTTGCGCGGCTTGGGTACATCGCCCGGTGGTGGAAGGAATACGCGCAGGCTCCTTGGTCGATGATCGCGATAGGCGATGGCGGATTTTCCTGGTGGTTCGGGGTGTTGGCCGCTCTGTTGTTTGTCGGTTGGCGCACACGATCGACGCGGGCACTGCGGTGGCCGGTTTTTGCAGGTGTTCTGGCCGGGGTTCTCATCTGGGCGGCGGCCGGCGGCGTACTCGCTCTATTGCAACGTTCGGCTCCACCCTTGCCGAACGTCCAACTGGCGGCGCTCGATGAACGTCCTGTGGCGTTGGACTCGTATCTGGGCCGGCCTGTCGTCGTCAACCTGTGGGCGACATGGTGCCCCCCATGCCGGCGAGAAATGCCCGTGTTCGAGCAGGCGCAAGTCGCTTTCCCAGAGATCGCTTTCGTCATGGTCAATCAGGGCGAGCAAGCACCGGCCATAAGGAGCTACCTCGAACGCGAAGGGTTGACGCTCGACCATGTTCTGCGTGACCCAGCATCCGACACGATGCGGGTGATGGGCGCGCGCGGGTTGCCTACCACTCTCTTTTTCGACAGCGAGGGACGCCTGGTGGATATGCACATGGGCGAACTGACGATGGCCAGTCTCAAGAACACGCTCGCGCGCCGCTATGCGCAGAAGTCCCCCTAACCCATAGATCAGGAGTAATAGCGCCATGTTTCTACATCCCTCAAGCTACCGCGTGTCCCTCGGAGCTTGTCTCTTGCTGATGACTGGTTGCAGTCAGGCAGGCACTGCCGCCCAACCACCAGCCATCACGGCTCTGGAAGGTCAGGGTCTTACCATCGTGAAAGAGTTTGATGCGGGAGCAGAAGTACGCGCTTTCGCAGCAGTCGCAGGCGACCAGCCCGTCGCGGCATATCTCACCAAAGACGGAAACGTGATCGTCGGCACGCGGCTGGATGCCAAGGGCAACCGCATCGACGACCCGAAACTCCTGGAACTGGTTGCAAAGCCTATGGCAGAGCGTGCCTGGGCGCAGTTGGAATCGTCCACCTGGGTGTTGGATGGCAAGGCGGATGCTCCGCGCGTGGTTTACACCTTCAGCGATGCCAACTGCCCCTACTGCCATAGCTTTTGGGAAGCTGCTCGTCCCTGGGTGAACGCCGGCAAGGTTCAGATTCGGCACATCCTGGTCGGCGTCATCAGAGAAGATAGTCCGAACAAGGCAGCAGCGATCCTTGGCGCTCCCAACCGTTCTGCGGCACTGTTGGAGAACGAGAGCAAGTTTGGTCAAGGCGGCATCACGCCGGCCAAAAGTGTTCCTGCCAACGTGAGCAAGATTCTGGACGACAACCAGATGCTCATGATGACGATGGGATTCCGCGGAACACCCGGCATCATCGTCCGCGACGAACAAGGTGCCCTCAAGAAATACAACGGTATGCCTCAGCCGGGGGCACTTGCCGAGGCACTTGGCCCACGCTGATACCGTGGGCAATCGTGACAGGGGGATATTTTTATCTGGCAATGGCCGCCCGGTCATTGCCAGATGTTATTCCCATCACCGGAGGAGGCCGCAATGGAACTTCGGCATTTGCGCTGCTTTCTGGCCGTAGCAGAAGAACTCCACTTCGCACGCGCGGCCGAGAAGCTGCACATGGAACAATCCCCCTTGTCACGGGCGATCAAGGAACTGGAGGAGGAGCTTGGCGTGGTGCTGTTCGCACGCACCACGCGCAGCACGCGGCTTACCCGTGCGGGAAGGCTGTTTCTGGAACACGTGCGCCGTGTGTTCGCTGTTCTCCAACAGGCCCGAGACAGCGTGAAGGCAGTCGCCAACGGCTTTCATGGACAGTTGCGCGTCGCACTGTCAGATGGCATCACGCCGGCACGCCTCCCCGCGATTCTTGCCTTATGTCGGCAGGAAGAACCCGAGGTCGATATTCGATTCTTCGAGGTGCCGCTATCGCAGCAGATCAAGGGGTTGCATGACGACCTATATGACGTGGGTTTCGCACAGTGCAACGAAGTTGGCGATGGTATAGCCACCATCCCGGTCTGGAGCGAAGCCCTAATGGTTGCGGTGCCGGCCCGGCATCCACTCTTGACCCACAAACGCATTCCTCTTGAGGAACTGCTGCGCTATCCCATAGTCCTATGCGACCCGCACGTCTGTGAAAGCCATGCCAAGCACGTTGACAGGGTGCTGCGCCGATCCGAAATGGAGCCGTTGATCGCAGAGCGGGTTTCTACGTGCGATTTGATGATGGCATTGGTATCGGCAGGTTTCGCACTTGGACTCGCAGGTGCCGCACATATCCTTGCCAGCCGCGAACCGGGCGTGGTGGCCCGTCCGCTGGCATTGCGCGTATCCGCGCGGCGAAGCAAGCGTTGCACCAGCGTTTCATAACGGATTTCGCGCTCGCTTGGGCCGATCATGTGGCCTTCGTCGAGGACGATCAGGCCAACATCATCGATCAGGGACGGGTCGCTTCTGAGCGCGAAATCGAGCTTTTCCGGCGTTGCAATGATGATCTCGCGGGTGCGCAGGGCGTCTTCGTCACCAGCCGAAAGGCCGCTGGCGCCGTAAAGCGAGGAAACGCTGAAGCCGAGAGGCGCGAAGGTCTTTCTGAAGGAACGCTCCGTCTGGGCGGACAATGCGCGCAATGGCGTGACGATCAGTACCCGTCGCTCTGACGACAAGGTCATTAGCGCAGCAATCTCCGCAACCCGCGTTTTGCCAGCACTGGTCGGCAAGGCGACGACCAAGTCGTCGGTGACGTCCGTTGAACGCTGGGCCGCTTCGCGCTGCGATGGCCATAGCTCCACTTCGGAAGTTCTTCGGGCATAGAGCGACGAGATGAACAGTCGGCGCAAGTCTGGGTATTTTTCCTCCGTCCCCTCTGGCGGTTCGGTCGGCAGATTCTGGTGCAACGAATGCAACCAAAGATCGTCGATCAGATGGCGACAAAGGTTCGATATCGTCGCGACCGCCGTCCTTCTCAACATAGGTCCAGTAATACTTACGCTTATTCTTTTCTTTGGTGGACTCACACCACCTCTCATACAGTTCCACAGCGTTCCCCCTCCGATCGATCAGTCACTGTCGAATAGCGGTCATAGTCCGCTAACACAGACACTGTGACTTCGATTGCTCAGTATGCGCGCGGCGTGCAGTTCCGAACATTATGCAAGCTGGAGAGTGGCCCGCGTCGACGGTCCTTTCACGATCATCCATAGATATGGAGTTACCTGCCAGCCGCTGTTCTTCAATCGGGGAACTTCGCATGAGCACGACCAAGAAGCTGCGGCTCGGGCCGCTGCCCAAGACCGAGAGCGTCAAGATGACCTTTGCCTGTCCGGTCAGCCTGAACGTCGGCCTC
>JGI26530J50255_1002748_pt1 | contig 10014 bp, 9 predicted proteins | sample ThiBiot_500_plan_2_FD_50255 | JGI IMG/M metagenome (IMG submission 50255) | reverse complement strand
AAAAAAAAAGAATCATTCATCATTTTTTAAAGAGACACGAAGAAGATTCGACAGGAATCAAAATGTTTCAAATCAGTCAAACACATATCATATTTCTTCATCGACAATTTGCACAAATTCGAGCTTATTTAAAAAATATCAACGAGAGAAATTATGAAATTGCCGACGATTATTTTCGAATTGAAAAATCTTTACAGTAGATGAAGCAAAACAAAACAACAAACTTGTATTTATTAATTTACTTAGACTATTGAGTACTGATTCGACTAAAGTCGAACGATGGGCAACCGGTTTAAATAATTATTGGCCAACGATACAAACCGGTCTTACTGAACTGCCAGCTGAAGTGAATGCTGTAGCAAAACGAATTAATGAAGCATGTCAATGTGAAGATGAGATTATCAATGATCATGTCGATATGTTAATCGAATTATTGCAAGGATATAAAGTTGAATTCAATGAAAAAAAGTTTTCTTTTTCTATCAAAATGATTTCTGTTTTCGTTAGGATTTATGTAAACGTTTTGAAGATTCATTACAAATCGAACAAAAAGCTATTCAACGAGCTTCGAATCAAAATCGACGTGCATTAACAACAAATGAATCTTCTGCTAAAGTAAAACATAAAATTCAATCTATAATCTATTTCAAATGAAAGTCATTTCTAGAATGAACCGAATAATCTTGATCTTATTGAAAAACGAAATAATCATGCACTGAAATGTGTTCAAATCGAAACACAATTAATCTACGCTAATTTAGAAGCATTTGTTTATATTCTAAGTGGTTTAGGAAACATTCAGCACAATGCCTCATCGGATGTAAGATATCTTTGTTTTTCTTTGTTTTCGTTTTTTATTGATTTTCTTTTCCAGCTGCTCAATATTTGGAAATCATTTTCAACGAAAATCTCTCAACTCGATCAGACATACGCAAGCAAATCATTAACATCAACGAAATCGAATTGAATTTGTCATGTCTTTTATTGAAATAAAATTAAATTCATTTATTTATATTTCGATAGAAGAATTTAATAGGAGAGTCCATTTTTCTTGTCACTTTGTCCGTATAATTCCATCCAACGTGAACGAAGATATTCTGGCGATGGAATCGGTTGTTGTACGCGATGAAATAGAATATCATTGACACTTGGATGAGATTTTCCACGAAAGAGTTTTGCACGTGCTGAACCAATATGTCGTCGATGAATGATATGTTCATCGGACAAGATTGTCATTGAAACATAATGAAATAAAATCATTAAGAAAATGAAAAAGGAATGCATCCAACGAGCCATACGTTCGATATCTAGAAAAGAAAAGGCAGACAGACTAAATGATCAAATCAATAACTCGTATGTCCTTTTCTTCTTCTTCTTCTTCTTACACCCATTAGCTTTTATTTAATAAGAACAAACCTTCAGTTCTTATTTGTCTTTATTTTTTCTTGTCGATTATATCAAACACGCACTGGGTGTTTTTGTTAAATCTGTGCATGTTTGAAAAGAAAGAGAAAGCATAAATTCTTTTTTCTCTCTTGAGAAATGATTGAAAAACTGATTGTTATATTCAATATTGGCATGCACGGGATCTCTATTCTCGAATCGAGTTTATTGAATTTTAATAGGTTATTCTCAAGTTTTTTTTTTAATATTCTCTAAATACGATTCAAGGTAGACAAGTACGTATATGTCTCTTAATAATGAAAGTTTACATCGTTGTATTTTTTTCCTCTTTTTCTTGTTCTTCTTCGTTTCTTTTCGATTAAATAGACTAACGGATGAGAATGTGTAGACCTACAACATATCGCAGTTCTCTTTCTTTTTCTTTTTCTTCTTCGTTGTTTTTTTAAAATGTTTTACTGAAGTGAGGGGCAAATTTTGTTGTGTTATGTTTGATTCTCGTTAAAGTAACACACGGTGTTCGTCACGCATTTTTTGTTTTCAACCAAACGAGAGAAAGAGAGAGAGGAGCAGAGAAGGGAAAAACAAAAACAACAAGAGTAATATCGTTGTTCAAAATGAGCAGCAGACTTGTTAAATCTAATAAATCATTTTGATATCTTTTTTATTAGATCGAAAAAAAAAGTAAAAATTGACTTCTTCAATGAGTTTTCGACGTGCATCAACACGCGTTAAAAATCCAAAAGGGACGATTAAAATTCTCTGTGTAGGCGATGGATCGATTGGTAAATTAAAACGAACGATCGAAAGTTCACATTCATTCTCTTGTTTTTCTTCTTCTAGGTAAAACATGTTTACTAACCGTTTTCGCAACAAGTAAAATCCTACTGATGTGTTTCTTTCTTTTTTAAAGAAAACATAAATTTATCTAGATGAATTTCCGATGAATTATGAGCCAACTGTATTCGATAATTTTGCTTGTGTCATGCATCGAAACAATCGTACGTCCTATAATCTCGAATTATTCGATACAGCTGGCCAAGAAGAATGGGAACAACTTCGTCGAATGATGTACGCAAATACCGATGTATTTCTAGTATGCTATTCATGTATGCAACCATCATCGTTCGATAATATCGACAAAAAATGGATACTCGATGTTCGAAATCATGATCCGTCAAGTTTGATTGTACTTGTTTCACTTTGTATTGACCTTCGAACGAATAATACGAATTCATCGAATCCACAGCCTGATCTTATTACACCTTCGATGATAACGACTCGTCAAGGTGCAGATTTAGCTAAACGTTTGAAATGTAACGCATTTATTGAATGTTCGTCGATGCTACGTTTTCATGTTCGAGAAGTTTTCGAATGTGCAATCGATGTTTACGAACGTGATTGCCAACAAAATCAAAATTCAAATCTATTAAATTATCAATCATGTCATCGATGGTTATGTTGTTTAATGTGTTGTTCAACAAAAAAAACTCAAAAGAAAGTCAAAAAGTCAGATCAGCATGCAGTTAATTCGTGAATAAACAACGGCATCAGGAAATTAATATATCTCTCCGGTGTTTTGAAGAAATTTAAAGCAAAAAAAAAACAACTTCTTTTGTTTTTCTGTTTTCATTTTTTTAATGTATGTTTATTGTCTTCTTATTTAGTCATTCATGAAAAAAAAAACAAACAAAATAAATATAAACAAAATCTATGAAATATTTTTCGAAACAAGAGACGCGATTTCGNTTAGTAAATGTTTGCCGTAGGCGATCCAATCGGGATCCGAGATACTCATGCAGAAAAATCGAGGTTTTCGTTCATCCTGAATGTAAAATTCGAAATTAGTTGATGTTGAAGGAAACGAAAAGTTTTACATTGTATTGTTCAAGTTTAATACGAAGTCGAAAAAATCGTTCACGATTTGTTGCTTGACGAAGAATATTATCAAGTATATCGTCATTTTGCTAAGAAAAANAACTTCTTGAAGAGTTTGTTCTCATTTAACTTACATTGGATTTGTATTCACCAAAAATCGAAGCCGTCGTGCCAATCAATGNTTNAGCTTCGTCTCGAAATAGTGTTATCCATTGTGAACCAGTTGCATCAGATAATTCAGCCTTTAAANCATCTCGACATTCATATAGTTCCTTTTTTTTTCTCCTATTATAAATTATTTATACCGTAACCATGAANGCCCATTTGAAATTCTCGTAATATTCGTTACATTTGTCACATCGATATGTACCATCAGCTTCTTCGATTAGTTTCTTACTGCATCGATCTTGTGGACACATCTTAAGTAATGTGATAAGAANAAAAANCTATAAATCGAGTTCATTTCTTTTACTTGATAAACAACGGTGTCTTTTTTAATCGATGTACACATCGCTTTTACTATAACATATTCAGGTTTGTTAGTTGATCCAATACCTTCAGCAGCAATTTGAGAGAATGTTTTCATACGTGTTAATGATTCTTGAAAAGAGAATTGATTTTTATTTTACAAGAAAACAATTGAACGCATTCGATTACTATTATTTTCAATGCCTTTGGACATGTCAATTAAATCCATCGACTGACCACCACCATTATCAAACCAAATTCTCAATTCATTTGTTCGTTTTGTTTCCAATGGATTCTCTCGAATCAGTGTCGTATTCAAACATGATAAACTTCGACCTATTTATCTTGTTTTGTTCGAGAAATTTCTTCAATTATTAAATGAATAGTTTTGTTTACCATGATAATCACTAATTCGAATTCCTTTGAAACCAATAACCGGATGGGTTGAATAATTGAACAATTCTGCCTATGAAAGCAAAACTATCTACGTCTATGTGTGTTTTTATTAGTTTTTGTCATGTGTGCATTCAACCTGTTCTCCCCATAAAGAAATTATAATCGATGCTTTTTCATCAATTAAAACTAAATCACGTTTAACAAATGCTTTGGCTGTTGTTCGACCCGTTACTTTTTGAATGTCAGCCATACTTTTAACAACACCAATGACATCTAAATATGAACTGGGATCGAATTTCGATAAGTTAATGCATTGATTTACCGCAAATACTATTGACTGCTCGAGTTGAAATGAGATTAATCGGAATGAAATTAAATTGAAATTGAGGAATATTTTGTTCGTCAATTGTTGAACATAATTCGATAATTGTATCTGAATTCAATGTCATTTCGTATTCATTTGCTGTCGTATTAAATTGACGGTTGGCTGTTTTGAGAGTCGCTTTTGTTATAAAGAAAACCTGAGCAAAGTTTTTTTTTTAATTTCTTTTCGATAAAAACATTTGCAAACAAACTTTGCCAACTTGAAGAATCGAATAGAATTTATCACATTCAGAATTAAATGCAGTCGCACGTATTGCACCTGAGTGATCGATTAGATCACAACTGAAAATCTTCCCATGACCACGAGCATTTTCAAATGTTCGTACCGGTGTTTTATTACCAATACGAACTTGAATCGTCCATCTTAACACAAGATTCATTTCAATGTACAATTCACGAAAACAAAACAACTTCAATTAGTAACTCACTTAGTTACAAAAGGATTTAATGTATTTATATTGACTATTCGATCTTTATCAATGCCATTCGAATTGGATATTGGTGATTTCGGTAGAGGCAATGCAACGGGATTTCCTATACATTGATAATTACTTTGTAGTACTTCGACATCATTCAACATCAATATAATTCTATGAACAAATCTTTGATATTCTTCGTCGACAATTTTGACATTTTAGTATTACTTTCCACTTTGTTTATCGATAATATGTAGTAAAGCACGATCAATACGAATGATTGAATTAGTTTTCAAAAGTTTTTGTTCAATTAAATGATTTAGATGAATACCAAGCATGCATGCTAAAGACGAAATTCGCATGAAATCCGAAGAAAAAAAACAATCAACTCACAGGAATATGTGTGTTGACCATCGGATAAGAGAAGACGATAATGTTTGAAACGTTCACCTGTTGAATTATCTGTTTTACTATTTACTATTTTGATTCCCTAGACAAATGAGATAAATATTGAAAACATAATCGAAATAAAATCCCCTACTAAAACTTGTACAATCGCTTTTTCCGGTGTATGTCCATGTAAATATTGCTAGAATTAGATTGCAAAACAAAAACGAGCTGTTTTTTTTTTGGCGAAGAAGATTTTCATAGAGATTTACTGAAAGTGCACCGATTGTCAAATTTTCGTTAGTCATTTATTTCAATAAAAAAATATTATTATCTTCAAGAATTTACAAAGAGAAANGAAATTATATTTTATAGTTTAAGATTAACCGTTTCGATGAAGAAGAGAAACAAGAGATAGATAGATTTTGATCGATTTCATATCAAACGGATAATCATTTGACATAATTAATTAATTAATATAGTATTTTCATAAAATTTTTATCTAAATCTTATTAGTTTTCTTTTAAATTTCTATACCCATCTGTAGATGTCGCTGCTGAAGTTTAATCTAATTAAAATTTATTCATTTGGTTAATTCATAAAATTAAATTTTTCTGTTTTTTGAAATATAATTTTCAATTCATATCTCACCTATTGATAATCGATCGTTATCTCTCATGATTGGTTCATAAGGAAAATTCTGTTTATTCTTCTCTTTCTAAATATATATATATATATATACTATATTTATTTATTTATTTATTCCCTACGTCTACATTGGCTAATTCTTTTGTTTTAAATCGAACACTGAATTAATAGTTTCATGCAAAATCCATTGTTTTTCGTATTCCTAGATGACAACAGTTCTATTAGATTTACCCGATGAATTATTAGAAATCATTCTTTCGAATCTTCTTGATCAATCATGCGAAAATGATGTTAGAAATTTCCTCTCATTCACATCAACATGTCGGTATTTGAGAAAATTCGTTCACGATGAAAAATATTGGCAAATTATGGTTTTACGTCGTGATTCATCCTTAAAATCATTGCTATCCTATCTCAACTGTTCGAAATATTGTCAGCAAAGTAAAAACCAACCGATAAAATAAAGCAAATTGTTAAGATTCATTTAGTTTATTTAACTCGTACGATTCCCGGTGGCGAACTACTCGCACGTTTAAGTTTGTTTAGTAATGAATATAAATGTTTCATAGAAAAAGTCGTTTTCTATCCTGATAAAATTCGAATCTATATCGACGAACGGGGTGATAATTCTCTTGGTTAGTAGATCGATACAAAAAAAACAATCAAACGCATCAGCTACTACTAATAGCTGTTTAAAAAGAGAGAATATTTGAGGGTGTTATTCTTTTATCTAGGAGCTATTCAAGATCCCAGAGAATCACGAATTGGATTGACCCAAACGGATCCTCGAACATGGGCTCGTTGTGTTCATAGTGAATTTTCTATTCAAGATCCCGCATCACAATATTTCGGTAGATCGAGATGAAACATTTTTTCTCTCATTCGATTCGATTTCATTTTAGGTTATCTAGATTTTCCTTTTAAACTTTCACAAGATTGTGTCGAGAAATCTTTCCTATTCGTCTATGGTTCATCCGGATATCTACCCGCGACACTCTTTCATATCGATAAGAAATTTATCGAAAAATACAAACTGACTCATTTGTTTTCTTCCTCTTTCTCTCGATGACGTCACTTTTACACTTCGACAGCGCAAGAAGGTATTTATGTACTTGGGGGGTCGTCGTCAGACAGAAAACAATTTCACATAAATCATGAAAGAACCACGAAATTTTACTTTTATTTTTCTTTTCAATTTTTCAGATTATGATAGACACTAGACAGAACAGCTTTTCGAGCAAATACACGTCGATTTCATTATCAATTAAGAGTCGCAATAAAACGCACTCGACGAATCATTTCTTTTCTCAACAAACTACCGTCAATAATCATATGAAATCATCGTTTCAAATGGATTGTTTCGTTCAATGATAATTATCTGTTAATTGACTTTTTCTTTGTTACAAATTCATTGAAGACAAAACAAATTTATACAGTTTGAATTCTACATTTTTTTTCTTTCTCTTTAACTCAAAACAAACAAACAAACATGGCTAATACGGATCCTCTTGATGATTTCTTTAAAAAAATCGATCGAAAGGGTAATAAACATAAGAAACAAGCAGCTTTATTGACAAACAATGAAGAATTACACAAACAATTGGTAATTGTTACATCAGCAACAACAGCATTCAAAGAAAACATGGATCTCGACGAAGACGAAGATGAATACGAAAATCAAGTCGTCGAACCATCATCGNCTGATGTCATTCATCCAGTTCATACTAATCAAACGATTCCAACAACAAATAATAAAAACAAATCGATAAATAAACTATCTGTTCAAGATAGTAATAATAATAATAATTACTATGGTGATCAACAAATGGCCGGTGATGATTGGGAAGATTTCGAAGAATCCAATTCGAAATACGATAAATTACGTTTGAAATTCGCACGTGAAACAGATGACGGTGAAAACGATGATGAAATATATTCGGATGGTGAAAATCATTTAAATCACGATCAAATCGACGGCAATGAGAATCGTCGTCGTGAGCAACAGGATAAACCTGTTTGGAAATTAGAACAAATTCAACGAGCGACAAACGACGAACAACCAACGGAAAACCGTGTCGAACCGACGACAGTTAACGAATCTGCTAAACCAGCAACGACTGGTGCCTATCGACCACCGCAATTACGTAGCAATTCGGGTGTTACGATTGTTAGTGGTACAAGTCAACGTGTGTCGAAAAAAGAAAAGCCAAATTTAGCTTCGACTGAAGAATTTCCAACACTCGGTGCTGGTTTACAAAAGAAATAAACCAAACAAATGTAGTTCCCTGATTGAACCTAATCCCTTCATGCATTCTAAAAATCCTCTACATATTTTCTCATCCTGCTTGACTTTGCCTTCTCGTTTATTTTTCAACTGTACACGCGTATGTTCAGTGATCATTGATCTAGTTTTTTTTGTCTTCTCATTTTTCCCTTATATTATTGCTCTACTCCTTTTTTGACTCTGTTTCATTTTTCTTTCTTTTTATTTTCATTATTCAGTTCTATTTTTCTTTTCTTTTTGTTGTTCGTTTGGTTCATATTACCTCGTCATTTCCTCAGACTTCATTCTTTTTCCTAGTCCTTCTACATATATATCTTTTTGTCTTTTCGTTAAACAAAAAACCTTCTTGTCTTCTCACTTTGGTTTACACATACACATACAAAAAAAAAAGAAACAGTATATAAACTAGAAAATCCAAAGTAACTAATTTATTTGACTTGATTTAACGAAGAGAACGTCATGTCTATGACTAATGATTGTTGATAAAACCTGAGAAGAAGATAAAAAACACGTTGTTTTCGTTGTTGTTATCAAAATAGAAACTAAAATGTTGTTGTTACTTGAATTAATAAGCTTAGTATACTTAATGAGCAGTAAGTTTCATCGAAAAAATAAACAATTCTGAAATCTATCAAATGACACTTGTCTTCAGACGCTGTCTGTGGTTTTAATTTTAATCAGAATAAATTACTTGATTCAACAACTCCACTCTCATCGAATACAACAGTTCAACCTGTAAAACCTACAACTCATGAAGCATACTATCCAGATACATTCAGTCCCGGAGCTATTGCTGGTGTTGCTGTTTGTTCACTTCTACTTATTTTTTTCATATCAATGGGTACTTATTATATTCGACGGCAACAACTCTATTATCTTCCGTACTATAATAATTATCGTCCAATTTAATTGCAAATTCTGTTGTTTTGTTCTTATACAATAAAAATCTAATAGTTTGCTTTACTTTATTCTGATAGTGAGAGTAGATTCTATTGGAGAAAGATGTTTCGTAAAATCAATAATCAAAGTTTGCGACATCTTTTCTTTACGTATAATGGTCTATATGGCTTTATCGATACCTTTTTCTTGACATCGAAGATGGCCTTCAAATTTTCTTAACAAAACTTTATAAGCTTGTTTTGCTTATGTATGATAAAGGTGTATTCACGTATGATTTTACAACTTTACTAGGCAAATAAATGAATGCATGCAGCTGAAAAGTTTGATAGTGATCGTCTTTTTTCTGATTCTATACGATGCCGAAACAGTAAACTGTGCATTGCCAGATCGTCTTAATGAAATAAATTCACCATTCGATTTGTTCCAGTCTATTTTTGACAAATTTAAACAAATTAGTACGTCATTTTACATNTGATCGAAAAGTCTATCCGACGTTTTTCTACTTTAGTTCATCGACTTCGATGTCCACAAGGCTGGAGACGTCTAGGTGGTTCGTGTTATTATTTTTCGAATGTCATGTCGACATCATCTCTTGCCAATCATACATGTCATCATGTTCATTCGAATTTTTCTCAACTTATGAAAATTCAACATGGAACGGAGTTTTTGTATGCAGCTCATATTTTAATGAGAAATAATCTTTCAATGCTTATGATTGAAATCGATNCCAANCTATTGAAAGGTAGAGAANGAATGTTTCTTTTTCGAAATTAGGAATTAAGATTGAGTTTTTCGTAGAAAAAAAATTAGCTAATATGTTAGTAACTGATCAAACTAAGTGGAGACAAATAC
>JGI26530J50255_1002744_pt1 | contig 10027 bp, 5 predicted proteins | sample ThiBiot_500_plan_2_FD_50255 | JGI IMG/M metagenome (IMG submission 50255) | reverse complement strand
TGGAGCAGGCCCGCCGCCGCAAGGATCGGCTGGTCGAGGCCGCGAAGCGTTCCAACCGCCTGCGCCGCGCGACGATCAAGGTGGTCGGCGAAAGCCGCACGAACAAGAAGCTGCTGTACGCCCAGGCCAGCAAGGCCCTGCGCGACGAAATCCAGGCGATCAACAAGCAGTACCAGCAAGACCGCCAGGCCCTCTACGACAGCCACAGCCGCCGCACGTGGGCCGACTGGCTCAAGAAGGAAGCGACCCACGGCAACGCCGAGGCGTTGGCTGCCCTGCGCGCCCGAGAGGCCGCGCAGGGCTTGCAAGGCAACACCATCCAGGGCCGGGGCGATGCACGCCCCGGCCACGCCCCGGTGACGGACAACATCACCAAGAAGGGCACGATCATCTTCCGCGCCGGCCTGTCGGCCGTCCGGGACGATGGCGACAAGCTGCAAGTCTCGCGCGAGGCCACGCGCGAGGGCCTGCAAGAAGCTCTACGGCTGGCGATGGAACGCTACGGCAGCCGCATCACCGTCAACGGCACCACGCAATTCAAGGCGCAGGTCATCCGCGCGGCCGTTGATTCCCAGCTACCCATCACGTTCGCCGATCCGGCCCTGGAGAGCCGGCGGCTTGCGCTATTGAAGAAGGAGAACACCCATGAGCGACCCGACCGAACCGAGCGAGCCGACCAGCGACCCGCAGAACATCGAGGACGAGCTGGACGCGGCCCTGGCGGCCCTGGACAGCGAGCCGCTGCCCACGACGACGCTGCCCGACCCGTCGCCATCGCCCGAGCAGGCTTCGGGCGACCAGGTGCCGGGCGAACCGACGCCGCCGGCGTTCACGCCGGAGCCGTCCACCGGAAGCCCGACATTGGACGCATTGGACGAGTCCCGCCGCCCCAAAGCCAGCACCGTTTGCGAACGCTGTCCCAACTCGGTGTGGTTCGCATCGCCGGCGGAAGTGAAGTGCTATTGCCGCGTGATGTTCCTCGTCACCTGGAGCAGCAAGGAACCCAGCCAGATCACCAACTGCGACGGGGAATTTCTCGGCCAGGAACAGGGGTAGCAACCGCGCCGCCGGGCCTTGCTGCGGCGGATAAGTACATCGCGGAACGCGAGGCGAAACGCTCAAAAGGTTTCGATATACCGAAGCACGCGCGATATACTGACGGCGACGGTGCCCTTGCTTTCCAGGGCGTCCGCAACATCGAGGGCCAGGCGCTGGCCCTGTTGAAACGAGGCGATGAGGTCATGGTGATGCCCATTGACCAGGCCACGGCCCGGCGCTTGTCGCGCATCGCGGTCGGCGATGCCGTGACGATCACGCCGAAAGGCTCCATCAAAACGTCGAAAGGAAGGAGTAGATGAAAAAAGCACTGTTGCTTGCCGTTCTCGCGGCGGCCCTGCTGGCCGGCTGCGATAGCAAGCCGACCGGCTCGCCGATGCCCGAGGTCAACGATGCCAATTGCCAGATCGAGGCGATCAAGAGGATCGAGGACAGGGCGACCCGCGAGAGCTTCGCCGGTCTATGCGCGCGCCGTTCGCCTGCTGGCGGTGGCATCGCGCCGACCGAGAACCCGAAGAACTGGCTTGAACTGATCGACAAGAACACCCCGAAGGGGCAGGAGGCGAAGCCATGAAGATCAAGATGAACAACGCCGTGGGGCCGCAGGTTCGCAGCGCAAAGGCAAAGACCCCCAAGCTCTTGCCGATCCTCGGCGGGGTATCCCTGGTCGGCGGCCTCCAGGCCGCGACACAGTTCTTCGCCTACACGTTCCAGTATCACGCGAGCCTCGGGGCCAACCTTGGGCACGTGTACGCGCCCTGGTCGATCCTGAACTGGTCGGCGAAGTGGTACAGCCAGTACCCCGACGAGATCATGCGGGCCGGCAGCATCGGCATGGTGACTGCCACCGTGGGCCTGCTGGGCGTGGCCGTGGCGAAAGTCGTCACGTCCAACAGCTCGAAGGCGAACGAGTACCTGCACGGTTCGGCCCGCTGGGCCGAGAAGAAGGACATTCAGGCCGCCGGCCTGCTGCCGCGCGAGCGGAACGTCCTGGAGATCGTCACCGGCAAGGACGCGCCCACCGCCACCGGCGTCTATGTCGGCGGCTGGCAGGACAAGGACGGCAATTTCTTCTACCTGCGACACAGCGGCCCCGAGCACGTGCTGACCTACGCCCCGACCCGAAGCGGCAAGGGCGTCGGCCTGGTGGTGCCGACCCTGCTTTCGTGGGGCGCAAGCAGCGTCATCACCGACTTGAAGGGCGAGTTGTGGGCACTGACCGCCGGCTGGAGGCAGAAGCACGCCAAGAACAAGGTGCTGCGCTTCGAGCCGGCCAGCAGCTCGGGCGGCGTGTGCTGGAACCCGCTGGATGAAATCCGCGTCGGCACCGAGGCCGAAGTCGGCGACGTGCAGAACCTAGCAACTCTGATAGTTGACCCGGACGGCAAGGGCCTGGATTCGCACTGGCAAAAGACCGCCTTCGCGCTCCTGGTCGGCGTCATCCTGCACGCGCTCTACAAGGCCAGGAACGAGGGCGGCACGGCCACGCTGCCATCGGTCGATGCCATGCTGGCCGACCCGAACCGGGACATTGGCGAGCTATGGATGGAAATGACCACCTACGGGCACGTGGACGGTCAGAACCACCACGCCATCGGATCGGCGGCCCGCGACATGATGGATCGGCCCGAAGAGGAAGCGGGATCGGTGCTGTCCACGGCCAAATCCTATCTGGCCCTGTACCGCGATCCCGTGGTGGCGCGCAACGTGAGCCGGTCGGACTTCCGCATCAAAGACCTGATGCACTCCGACGACCCGGTGAGCCTGTACATCGTCACCCAGCCCAACGACAAGGCCCGCCTGCGGCCGCTGGTGCGCGTCATGGTGAACATGATCGTGCGCCTGCTGGCCGACAAGATGGACTTCGAGAACGGCCGGCCGGTGGCCCACTACAAGCACCGCCTGCTGATGATGCTGGACGAGTTCCCGAGCCTCGGGAAGCTGGAGATCATGCAAGAGTCGCTGGCCTTCGTCGCCGGCTACGGCATCAAGTGCTACCTGATTTGCCAGGACATTAACCAGCTCCGCAGCCGCGAGACGGGCTACGGCCACGACGAAAGCATCACGTCGAACTGCCACGTGCAGAACGCCTACCCGCCCAACCGCGTCGAGACAGCCGAACACCTGTCCCGACTGACCGGGCAGACCACCGTGGTGAAGGAGCAGATCACGACCAGCGGCCGCCGCACGGCGGCCATGCTGGGCCAGGTGTCGCGCACCTACCAGGAAGTGCAGCGCCCCTTGCTGACGCCCGATGAGTGCCTGCGGATGCCGGGGCCAAAGAAGAACGACAAGGGCGAGATCGAGGAAGCCGGCGACATGGTGATCTACGTCGCCGGCTACCCGGCCATCTACGGCAAGCAGCCGCTGTACTTCAAAGACCCGGTGTTTCAGGCGCGGGCCGCGATCCCCGCGCCGAAGGCCACCGACCGGCTGCGTCAGGTTGTCGAGGCAGGGGAGGGCATCACGATATGAGCCGCATCCTGAAACGCATCACGACCGGCGTTGCCATCGCCGGCGTGGCCGCCCTGGTGCTGGCCGCTGGCGGCTATGCCGCCGGTGCCCGCATCAACACCACCAAGAGCATTCCGGTCGGCCTGTACTGGACGAGCAGCGCGCCGGTGGAGAAGGGCGCTTACGTGCTTTGGTGCCCGCCGAAGGTCGGCGTGTTCGATGACGCCAAGGAAAGGGGCTACATCGGGGCCGGGTTCTGCCCTGGCGACTACGGCTACATGATGAAGCGCGTTTTAGCCGCTAAAGACGATGCCGTATCGGTGGCCGATGACGGCGTGCGTGTGAATGGCGAGCTGCTGGCCCACAGCAAGCCGATCCAGGCCGACAAGTCCGGGCGGCCCCTGCCGCGCTTCCAGGCCAGCACCTACACGCTGGGCAGCGCCGAGCTGCTGCTTATGTCGGACGTGAGCGACACGTCTTTCGACGGGCGCTACTTCGGCCCCATCAACCGTTCTCAAGTTCAGACCGTGATCCGTCCGGTCATCACCTGGTAGGGGAGGAAACCACCATGCGACTGTTCATCGCGGAAAAACCATCTGTCGCCAAGGCCATCGCCGGCGAGCTGGGCGTCACCGGCAAGGGCGACGGCTACATCGAATGCGGCGGCGACAAAGTGACCTGGTGCTTCGGGCACATGCTGGAGCAGGCCGACCCGGACGAGTACACGCCCGACGACGTGCCGACCGGGAAATCGGGCAAGAAGCTATGGCGCGTCGATGATCTGCCCATCATCCCGCAGACCTGGATTCTTCACCCGAAGGACGATGCCAAGAAGCAGCTCGCCGTGATCGGCAAGCTGCTGAAAGAGGCCAAGGAGATCGTCAACGCCGGCGACCCCGACCGTGAAGGCCAGTTGCTGGTCGATGAGGTGCTGGAGCACTTCAAGAGCAGCAAGCCGACGCGCCGCTTTTGGGTGTCCGCCCAGGATTCGGTTTCCGTCAAGCGCGGCCTGGCCGCCTTGAAGGACAACACCACGTACAAGGGCTGGGCCGACGCCGCACGCGGCCGGCAGCGGGCCGACTGGCTGATCGGCATGAACCTAAGCCGCGCCTACACCTTGCGGGCGCAGCGCGGCGGTTCCAGGGCCTTGCTGACCGTGGGCCGGGTGCAGACCCCGACGCTGGCCCTGGTCGTGAATCGTGACCGTGAAATCGAGGCTTTCAAGCCGGTGCCGTATCACACGATCCGCGCAGCGATTCAGCACGAAGGCGGCACGTTTATGGCCGCCTGGAAGGCGAAGGAAGATCAAGCCGGCCTGGACAGCGAAGGCCGCCTTGTCGATACCGCCGTCGCCGATGCCCTGGTGGCCGCCGTCAAGGGCCAACCGGGCACCATCGCCACCTACAAGCAGGAAGCCAAGAAGAAGAACCAGCCGCTGGCCTTCGCGCTGTCGGACATTACGGCGCTGGCGTCCGCGCGGTACGGCTACAGCGCCGAGGACGTGCTGAACACCTGCCAGGCGCTCTACGAGACGCACAAGCTGACCAGCTACCCGCGCACCGACTGCGCCTACCTGCCGGAGTCGCAGCACGCCGACGCGCCGCGCGTCCTGGAGGCCGTCAAGCACGTGAACCCCGAGCTGGCCGGCCTGGTCGATGGTGCCGACCCGCGCATCAAGTCCAAGACGTGGGACGACTCGAAGATCACGGCGCACCACGGCATCGTGCCGACCATGCAGAAGGGCAGCAAGGCCGGCTTGAGCGAACGCGAGCGCAACATCTACGAGCTGATCGTCCGCGCCTACCTGGCGCAGTTCTATCCGCTGCACGAGTACATGCAAACCACGGTCGGCGTGGAGATCGCCGGCGAAAACTTCGCCGCGTCCGGCAAGGTGGTCACGCGCAACGGCTGGCGTGACGTGTTCGACCAGGCCGACGAAGAGGACGCCAAGGAAGGCGACGACGAAAACGGCGCGCAGACCCTGCCGGTGATGAAGCAAGGCGACGGTGTGACCTGCACCGAGGCCACCCGGCGCGATGCGAAAACCAAGCCGCCGGCGCGCTTCACCGAAGGCACGCTGATTCGCGCGATGGAGAACATCCACAAGTTCGTGAGCGACCCGGAGCACAAGAAGATGCTGCGCGAAGGCGACGGCATCGGCACGTCCGCCACGCGCGCATCCATCATTTCCGAGCTGAAACGCCGCGCGTTCCTGGAAACCAAGGGCAAGCAGATCGTCAGCACGACGCTGGGCCGCAGCGTCATCGACGCGCTGCCCGAGGTGGTGCGAAGCCCGGTGCTGACCGCCCTTTACGAACGCATGTTGAAGGGCGTCGAGCTGGGCACGGCGGCCCTGGACGCCTTCATCACGAAGCAAGAGCAGTTCATCCGCGACCAGGTGACGAAGGCCAACAGCGGAGCCGTGAGCATCGCCGGCGGCAAGGAAGCCGCGCCGGTGTCGTCCCTGCACAAGTGCATGGCCTGCGGCACCGGCTTGTCGCGGCGGCCCAGCAAGAAGAAGGGGCAATTCTGGTGGGGCTGCGCCAACTTCCCCACGTGCAAGCAGACCTATCCCGACCTGAAAGGTCGGCCCGACTACAGCAAGGGCCGCAACGGCCCCGCTGCCGAGTAACCACCGAGACGAAGGAGCATGACCATGAACCAGCAAACCACCACCCAGGCCGATGACGTGCTGCCCGAGCTGCCCGCCATTGACGACAACGCAGCAGCCGCCGGCGCGCTGCGCGAGAAGCTGACCGACGCGGCCACGCCCGGCTATCAGGCCGAGTTCGACCCGGAGGAAGCGGAACGCGCCGGCGCGTTCGTGGAGGACGCCTTGAGCGAGCAGGACGCCGCCGAGAGCGGCGACGACCTGGCCGCCCTGGCCTCGCAGGGCGACGACCAGGCCCCGGCCTTCATCACCGAGGGCGAGCCGGCGGCCGACCTGCCCGCCTTCGTGGATACGGCCAACGTCCGCAGCCTCTACGACTGGAAGCCGGGCGAGTCGCTGGACGAGGCCATCGCGCGCAAGAAGCCACAGGAGGGCTAACCCATGCCAATCATCCAGGCCGAGGCGCAGGCCGCCACCCTGGCGTTCACCCGAGACTATCCGGGCGCGTTGGAGCTGATCTACCACTTCCGCGAGAGCACCGGCGAGCTGTACGGCCACCGCGCAGCGGAAGTTCCGGCAGACCTCAAGGGCGGCTATCTGTCGAAGGAGCAAATCCACAACGGCCGTTCGTACCGTGGCCGCGTGGACGTGCCCCTTGGGAACATGGACGACGCCGCCGACCTGCTGGTGACATTGCGGCATGAAGTGCTGGGCCACTACGGGGCCAACACCTTCGCGCCGGCCGAGAAGCGCGCCCTGCTGGACGGCATCATCGCCGCCCGCGAACAGCCCGGCATGAAAGACCGCTGGGAGGACATCAACCGCCGCTATGCCGGCACGTCGATGGACGTGCGGGCCGAAGAGGTATGGGCGCTGCATTGCGAAACCCTCGCGCCCGGCCAGCACGTGGGCCAGGCCCACGTGCGCGAGCGCGGCGAGCAGTCATTCATGGAAACCTGCATCGCCCGCGTGAGGCCCATGCAATCCGCCGACCTGCACAACATCGTGTGCATGGTCGCCGATGGCCTTCACGACCGTTCCAGGACGCAGCAGACCTTTCCGCAGATCAACGAACTATTCCGAAGGGATGAAACTATGGAACCGAAGAAGCCATTTCATGAAGTCGTTGCCGAAAAACTGATCGAGCAGCTCAAGGCCGGCACCGCACCGTGGCAACGACCGTGGGAGCCTGGCGAGCCGAACGCCTACTTGCCGATGAACCCGACCACCGGCAAGCGGTACAAGGGCATCAACGCCATTCACTTGATGGCCCAGGGCCGCAGTGATGGCCGTTGGATGACCTACAAGCAGGCCGCCGCCGTGGGCGCGCAGGTACGCAAGGGCGAGAAGGGCACGCCCGTTCAATACTGGAAATTCAGCGAGGAACAGAACAAGGTCGATGAGAGCGGCCGGCCCGTTCTCAACGCGAAGGGCGAGCCGGTCAAGGAAACCGTGCAGCTCGAACGCCCGCGCGTGTTCTTCGCCACGGTGTTCAACGCCGAGCAGATCGACGGCCTGCCGCCGATCCAGAAGAAGGAACAGACCTGGAGCGCCGTCGAGCGCGCCGAGCACATCCTGAAAGCGTCCGGCGCGTCGATCACGCACGCGCCTGGTGATCGCGCCTTCTACCGGCCGGCGACCGACAGCATCCACCTTCCCGACCGGGGCCAGTTCCCCAGCGCCGACAACTACTACGCGACGGCCCTGCACGAGCTGGGCCACTGGACGGGCCACGCCTCGCGGCTTGACCGCGACCTGGCGCACCCGTTCGGGAGCGAGGGTTACGCCAAGGAAGAGCTGCGGGCCGAGATCGCTTCGATGATCTTGGGCGACGAGCTGGGCATCGGCCACGATCCGGGCCAACACGCCGCCTATGTCGGTTCTTGGATCAAGGCGCTGCAAGACGAACCGCTGGAAGTGTTCCGCGCCGCCGCCGACGCCGAGAAGATTCACGATTACGTGCTCGCCTTCGAGCAAAAGCAGGTTCAGGAGCAAGACCAGCAGCAGAGCCAGGCACAGCAGCAGCCGCACGAATTGACCCTGGCGCAGTTTGCCAGCCAGGCGACCGCGCAGGAATTGATGAACCACGGCCGGAAGTGGGAAGTGAGGCACGGCGACTATTCGGCCTTCTCCGATGCCGCCACGGCCGAGGAAGCCATCGCGGACGTGCATCGCGGCGCGGTGAATAACGCCCTATACCTCAACACGCCCGAGAGCCGCAGCGCGAACCTGCCGGGCAGCAGCTTCCCGCCGGCGGCGGTGTTGGCCGAATACCCCGACCTGGTGGAGAAGTTCCCCGACGCGGTGCCCGCGCCCGAGCTGGGCCATCAGCCGGGCGACCAGGTGCAGACCGTGGCCGAGCGCACGGCAAGCCAGTACGAGGCTATGAAGGCCGCCGACGAGGCTTTCCAGCGTGAGCTTGTCCGGGCCTATGGCGAGGACAACGCCGGGGACGCCCGCTACAAGCCTCGCCACGACGATGAAGCCGTGCAGAAGGCCGGCGATGCCTTCGTGGCCGCGTCCGACACTTGGCGCGAAGCCGTGCGGGAGGCCCGCGAAACCGTTGCAAGTCAGGAGGCCAGCATGCAGACACCGGAAGCGCAGAACGAAGCCGTGGCGACCGCCCTGGAGGCGGCCGGCTGGCAGCGTGGCGATGGCATCGCCATCGCGTCCAAGCCCTTCGACACGGTGAACGGCCGCAATGACGCGCTGGCCTTCATCACCGACGGCGACGGGATCAACCGCACCTTGCAGTTCCAGTACACCAGCGAGGGCCGCAACGTCACCGGCGCGGACGGCGTGCTGATCCCGGTCGGCGCGACGGCGGCCCAGGCGGCCGAGCTGGCGACGAGCGCCGCCGCCAGGGCCGAGAAGTCGATTCAGGATTCCTATGGCGTCAGGATCGCGGCCATGCAGCAGGCGGGCAAGCAACAGCAGGACGCCGAGGCGTGGGCCTTGAAGCACGTCGAGCAAGGCACCATCGGGCGCTTGCTCGAAAGCGCGAGCCTGGAGCAGATCGACCGCGCCCTGGACGTGCTGGACAGCATGCAGCCCATGAACACCCAAAACGAGTTCTGGACGCGCCACGAACTGCCCTTCGACCCCGAACCGCTGCAAGACAAGATCAACGCGGCGATGAATGACCTCATCGAGAACCGGCGGCCCGATGCCGTGGTGGCTGCGACCTTCCTTGACCTCAAGACCGGCAACACCAATTCACGCGAGCGCGACCGCCAGGCATTCGACACGGCGGCCGACAACGCGCTGGGCTTCACCCTGCCCCATGACTGGACGGGTGAAGTGCGGGTTGTCGGCGTGATCGAGCGCGACGGCGAATTGCAATCCGCCGCCGTGGGCGACACGCCCGAGGCTTACCACCTGTACGCCCGCAAGGGCGATGCGCAGCCCGGCGAAGATGCGTTTGCCTACCTCACCGCGACCCGCACGCTCGGCGAGGCCGACGAGCTGGCCGACCGCCTGGCGCTGATCGACGCCAACGCCCAAACCGACCAGTACGAGAAAGCCACCCGCGTTGCCCGCGTGCAAGAGGATCGCGTTCGCCGCGATCCGAACAGCACCGACGAGGACATTTCAGCCGCTAAAGAGGCGCGCAAGGCGCTGGAGGCCAGGGCATTCGTTGCGGCCGAGCAAGCCAAGACCAGCCAGCGCGATGCCGAGCAGCCCAAGGCCGCGCAGAGGGCCGCAAGTGGCGAACGCCAGTTCATCAACGTGCCGTTCAAGGAGAAGGACGAGGCCAAGCAGCTCGGAGCGCGCTGGGATCGCAAGGAACAGTCCTGGTACGTGCCGGCGGGAGTGGATGCGGCCCCCTTCGCCAAGTGGGCACAGGGAGCCGCTACGGCGGCCGTGGAGCCTCGCAAGGCCCAAGAGGCTCCGCAAGCCCATGCC
>JGI26530J50255_1002734_pt1 | contig 10047 bp, 18 predicted proteins | sample ThiBiot_500_plan_2_FD_50255 | JGI IMG/M metagenome (IMG submission 50255) | reverse complement strand
GTGTGTGTGTGTGTGTCGAAAAGAAGAACGAAAAGATGCAAAGAAATTGAGTATCGAATGTATACAATAAAGAAGAAGAAAGAAAGAATGTTGCGTTTACGTCGTTTTTCTTGTTATAGGATACGAAGATGTAAAAAGGCAAAAATGAATCTCTCTTTTTTCTTTCTTTTTTCTTTATCTATACGTGATTGTAGTTTTAGATCGTTTGTCTACTATTGTTGTTATTGGTGGTGAAAATCTTCTTTCTCTCTCCCTCTCTCTTGATGATTGTCCCATGATCATTATCATTGATCAGGTAAGAAAAAAGGAAATGGAAGAAAAACAAAAAACGAAATTGATTCGAGTCGAGTTAATTTTTGTCTCTCGTTACGCTCGATCGTTGGAAGACGAATTCGTTTTCTCTCGCGTTCGTTTTTTTGATCACTATGATTTATCATTTTTCGCATACAGTCTTTCTCTCCATCGTTCTTATGCGTTACACCTGTAAATCAAGCAAAACGATGTTGTTATTGTTGTTGTTGTGTTGGGAGAGAAAGAGAAAAAAAAAGACGGGAGTCGAAATATCTATCTGATGATGATCAATCAAACCTGACATGTGCACATATAGATGATTTTTCGCTCTCCGTGTGTGTCTCTTTTGATTTTGATTTTTGTCTTTACCATTGATTTCGGAATTATATTCGAGTTGTTTTTTTTTCTTCTAAAGCACCGGTGATGTGTGACGATGCTTCAACAGCGTACATTTGCATCTATTGTCCGTTTAATTCGGATAATCTTCAAGCATTAGAAAAACATCTTGCCAGTGCACATGAACATGGCTGTCAGGATCAACTAGACTCACCGAATAGGAATGCCAAGGCGACGAAACGCGAAGCGCCTGATGATGAAAAAGTAAATCCAAAGAAGAAAAATTTCCGTCCTAAATTTTTGAATCTTTAGTCTCAATCGTCATTCGACGGTGCAGAAGGTAAATTCATTGAAAATAAATCGAAATTTGCAATGAACTCGAGTGTTTAGGTGTTAAACGAGTTAAACGAATATTATCAACATCTCCTCGAGCAACAAATTTCTATACGAATAGTAGTGATGAAAATTCCGATATGGAAGACGACGAACGAGATTCATCGAGTTTTATTCAACATGAAAATCTAACCAAACCAGTCGAATCCATTGAACATCTGAGTAAATTCTCCATTGAGCTCAATTCGATTCTCATTGATTTGAATCTTAGTTAAAAATGATCAAAATTCCGAAACAACAGCTTGTCCTTATTGTGATTTTAAAAGCACGGATATCGAACAGTTCACAACTCATATAATCGATCACGTACGTGATAAAAACTATCGTTGTTTGTTATGCAATCGTTTATATAAATACCGAGGTTGGTCGAAAGATTTTCATATTTGATTGAGTTAATTTGATTTTGTCATCAAAGGTGATTGTTCATTTCATATTCGTCGTAAACATCATCGATTTAGTAGCAATTCAAATGAATATATTCAACGATTTCTATTCGATTCAAATGAAAGTGATGATCCGACAAATCCACAATCATTAGCAAATCATTCAACAAATTTAAGTTCAAACAATCGAGAACAAGACGAACCTGTGAGATATTTCAGTTGTCCCTACTGTGATTACACGTCGAACTACGGCGGAGACGTTCGGTAGAAAAGAAAAGAAACGAGCTAAAATTTAGTTATTTATTTGTTTATTAAAGAAAACATCAAGCACGTAAACATCCAACGGCTGAATCGAAAGTTGTGAAAATCATTCGGCAAGATTCCGAAGTCCCAACAAATCCAATTGAAGAAGACAATGACAATGAAACTCATTCGTCCAAAATCAAACCGAAAAAGATCCAACTCAAACAACAATCAGCATCCACGTCGATCCCTCCGAATTTTGCGCCTGTCCGAGTGTTCGAATGCAGTTCCTGTCACCAACAAGGCACATACAAATGGGTCGTCGAACGACATATTCGTGCGAAACACCCCGATCAAACTCATGTTCACGTCATTGAACTGCCCGCTGAATTGTCTCCTAAAATGCAGAAAATCACTTCGCCATTGAAACGCTTTCGATGTTCACTCTGTTCGCTACAATCCGAACATAGTTGGGTGGTTATTCGTGTATGTCAACAGGAATTACTCAAGAATTTCATTCGTTCTTCTTCTTCTTGTTTTCTAGCATATTAAACATTTTCATACGTTACAAACAGCCTCGGTTTTGGATATTCAACCGGATGGCAAATCGATGAACGACGAGTTTATTAATTTAGATGAATCAGCTCATAAATTCTCGACTCATGATTCGGAATCGTCATCAACGGGCAGTTTCAGTCCCGAAGATGAAAATCTCGGCGATGATTCAATGAAAAAATCGAAACAAAAAACTGCTATTCAACGTTCGCCATCGCCGACGAGTGCGTTAGCCAAGGCGAAATTCTCTCCAGTCATCGAACAAGCTCTTCTTTCGCTTCAAACATCGAAATTCAATTCAAATCTCTATGCCGTTCAACCGAAATTCGGCATTAAACGTCTCAAATGTCGTCATTGTTTCTATCGATCCAACTGGAAAACCGACATGATTCGACATGTTCGAATTCGACACAATCTAACCGAACCCGATCATAANCGAGGTTTGNATTTTTGCCCTTCAATTCAAAAGTCAATGNCGAATATTTTCGATAATTTAGATATGATTATGATGAGCGAACAGGAAGCACGTTCGACAATCGAATCCTACGAAAATACATTCGGCAAAGAACTTCGCCGACGAACGTTTCGAACGTGGAATGACTGGACGAAAGCTGAACAAGAATTCACGCCCAAAGACGGATCATTACAATACGTAAAAACGACTCATTCTTTGCAGTTCATTTCGCACTTTTTTCGATTTAGGTCAATCCGATAACTGAACAAACGAAATCACCAAAAAAGAATAAATCATCGAATCAAATCAATGGATCTCAACAGAAAACGGATGATGTAATTCAATTACCAAATCCATCGAACATTGTCTCTCGTTTATTATTATCGATTTCTCCAGCTCATCAAACAGATAACGATGCACCTTTAGATCTTTCTCTTAAGCCATCGAAATCGAAAGACGATTCCTTCGATGAAAACTCCACTGCCGGGATCTATTTCTGCTCGGTTTGCCCGTATAAAAACTCGAATCAGTCGACAATTCANCAACATATTTCTTTCCATCGAACTGGCCAAGGCGTTGTCTGTTCATATTGTTCCTATTTAACCACAAACGAACAAGAAATGAACGAACATTACGCGAAAATTCATTCAACTAGTCATCAATCGAATAAATACTCGCCAGCATCGATCAATTCGACTGCACAAGCGCTCGAAGAATTCGATATGGATCCGTCCGAAGATGAATATCCATTCGATTGTCCTCTATGTTCACCCACACAAACGTCAATTCATTGTCAAAATCTCGAACAATTAACTGTTCACGTTCTTACCGTTCATCATCGCCATCAATCATGTCCGTTTTGTTCGTATTTAATTCAATCGAAATCCGATGAAAACCTGCTCGAACATGTTAAACTTCATTTCAACGGTTCACTTGCTCGGCCCGATGTCGAACAAGTCAAAGAATTGTGCATACTCGGATAAAACTCTCTTTCGCTAGACATGACATTCGATCGAGTTCTTCTTTTCGTTTCCATTGTGTTACGGTGGTAGTTTTTCCGTTTTGTTTTGCTTTAAATTTTCACCTATCTTTCGTAGTGAATTTATAAAACAGTGTCTTTTTCTGGTTTTCTCTCTATTCATCATCAAAGTCAAAATAAAAAAGAAACAAAAAAAAAAACTTCAACGTCGATTGGTGGAGAAACTTTCAATAGGAACAAAAAGACCGAATAGACAAATGTTTGAAATTTTTTTCGAATGAGAATTTTTTTTCTTCGACTTTATCTGCTTCGTGAGTTTGTTTTTCGAAAGAAAAATAAATATCGACAAAAATCAATTCGAGTCGAATGTAGCGACGCTATGCTATTTGTTGTTTATTATTACTGACCATCTGTTGTTCTGTCGGTGCGATTTTTTTTTNTCTCTCATTTTCTTTATTGACAAAACATCGAGAAGAGAAACATATCTTCGATTGAAAACATGCCAAAAGGTGATTTTGCACCAGCGGGAAAAAACCGATTAGGTTTAACTTTGCCCGAAGTTCCTAAAGATTCAAACGAACAAAATCATAGTGAAAACAATAGGTAAACAACACGATTAGCGATGAATTTATTAAAAATCTATCGTCAATTTTTGTTCGNTTTTCAGTATTCCAGATGTGTGTATTGAACGATTGGAAGAAGAATTCAAACAGCTCGATTGTACGGACAAACAAAAAGATCGAATGGAGGAATTTTTCAATTCNAAACGTGCCGTTGGAGAACTCAAACAAGACGATCTTATTAACATATGTGAATTAGGTCAAGGCAACGGTGGAGTCGTTTGGAAAGTTCGACATAAACCTACGCAAAAGATCATGGCAAGAAAGGTTAGTAACGGTCTTGTGACGCTTATTGCTTGACTTTTGCTTGTGCATATAATAATAAACGCTTGCTTAGTATTGCACTTTGTTGAATAATGATTGTCAGTGGTNTCAGTGGTGTCAATGGTTTTGGGATAAACTTGCACCCGGAAAGGTAGACTTCGAATGATNAATATTTTCATTGAAATTCGCACGAGAATCGAATGATTTGGATGATTGAATTGGAGTTTGATTATTTTGTTTTCTAGTTGATCTATTTGGAAGTGAAACCTGCGCTGAAAAATCAAATTATTCGAGAACTAAAAGTAATCATCGATGAACGAAACTTCTTGAAGAAATCCTATTTTTCTTCGTAGGTTTTGCATCAATGTAATTCGCCGTATATCGTCGGTTTCTACGGTGCGTTTGCTATCGAAGCTCAGATCAGTATTTGTATGGAATATATGGTAAAAGAAAATAAATTGATTTCCATGAATTTNTTTTTTTTGTTCTTTCGTAGGATGGAGGTTCATTAGATTTAATCTTAAAGAAAGTCATGCGTATACCGGAGAATATTCTCGGCAAAATAACAGTCGCTGTAAGCAGTCAAAGGATTTTGTTTGAAACGAATTGATTTGTTTGTTTCAAAAGGTTCTTCGTGGTTTGAGTTATCTGAGAGAACGTCATCGAATCATGCATCGAGGTGAACTAACCACCTTTGTTCTTTCTTCATCGAAAACAAAAGTCAACTTCATTTAGATATAAAACCATCGAATATCCTTGTTAATCATCAAGGTGAAATAAAACTATGTGATTTCGGCGTTAGTGCTCAATTGATCGATTCAACTTTGCAGACATTTATCGGTACTCGTTCGTACATGTCCGTATGTATCGAAGTTTAGAAAACGAATTCAGTTGAACTTGTCTATCCTTGTGTTTAGCCTGAGAGACTCGAAGGTGCACATTATGGAGTTATGAGTGATATTTGGTCGTTGGGCCTTTCGTTAGTCGAACTGGCCGTTGGTCGTTATCCGATTCCGCCACCTGAACAAGAAGATATCGATTTACTATTCAGCAAAGATCCGCAAGGAAATCAACCGCGACCTGAAGGTTCGCGAGTCAATCGAACGAAATCAACATTGTTTTTTGTTTTCGTTAGGCTTTGGANGTTACAAAGGTTTAGCAATATTTGAATTGATGGAATGGATTGTCAATGAAAATCCGCCGACTTTGTCACGAAAATATTTTTCAGCTGAATTTTGTGATTTTATTGATCGATGGTAAAGAAAAATTGAACGAAATCGTTAACTAAACCTTTCGATTATTTTAGTTTAAAGAAAAGTACATCTGAACGAGCAGATTTAAATTCACTTCTAGTAACAAAAACNAAACAATTTTCTTTTTCAACATTGATTTCGACATTTCTTGTTTAGCATCATCCATTTTATAAACGATATGAAGGCGAAAGTGATAATCAAGATGTCGCCAATTGGATTCGTCAAGTTTGTAAACCTGATTCTGATGTACAAATCGATCCAAATCATCGACGTAGTGGAACATAAACACTTNTTCAAACGAAACATCGAGTCAGATGTCTGATGATCTCCGTAAACATATAAACACTGAAACGTTTCTATCTATATACATATTCTAACATAAAATAATAAAGAAAAAACCAAACGGCAAACAAAATCTTTCTCTTTTTACATTTAATATTGTTTCGTCTCTGTCTCTTGTGTACAGTTGTTTGTTTCTCTCGTCTTAGTTAAGTTCAACAGTGATTAATTAACTGCGCTTCTATATTAACCAAACCACGTTTTTATCTGTTTCTTGTTTTGTGCAATGATTATNATCATCATCATCATCTTTTTTTGTTCTTTGTTTATTATTACTATTGTTGTTGTTGTTAACGAAAGTTCTTTTTAGCTATGATACTCATTCCATAACTCCTCTTCTTCTTTTTCTTCTTCTTACAATCTGTCAAAACCAGAATATCGTTTTATTTTCTATTTCAAGATTATGTCTGACGCGAATAAAGAACAAAAAGAGGCCGATGAACAACGGCCGTTAGGTGCTGTTCTTGGCTGGTTGAATTTAACGCCCAATTTGCCAGATAATGTTACGGGAATGACAGCAGGTTGGAGAATGAACCTGATGTGTGATAATTAATGATTGTTTGTTTGATTTAGCATCACCACCGAGATTTATCGATTACAATCAAATAATGGAAGCCAATCGAAACGCACAAAATCTTCAATTAGCACATGAAATCGTTTTTAATAAAGATTTTCAATTGCAATTACCTGAATATGAAAAAGGAAGGTTAGGAAAACGAATCGAGAGTCTGTCGTGTTTTGTTTTCTATTCGGTCGTTTTAGTATTGCGGAGAAAGTTCATGATACAATGCATACAGCTTTCTGGGATATTTTACGCGAAGATTTAGCCGCTAGTCCACCGCGATATGAACATATCATTAAATTAATCGGCGAAGCGAAAGAAGTTTTTATCTGAATCGTAGAAAAAGCGAAATTTGATTGTTTTCTTTTTGAAAGGATCTTAAAACGTTAGTTTTACCTCATCAAACGACTCTCAAAGCTCAGATAGATGAAGCGATCAATCTCGAAACAATTCAACGTCGATTCGAAGGTCAAGCTGCTGATCCTAACGAATACACGAAATACTTTCTCGATATGATGGCAAGTCTTTGCGCTGAATGTCGCGATGAAAACATCGCCAAATTACGCGCAATTACCGATCCAGCCGAATGTTTTCGGTAGAAAAATCGAATCAAAGCTTTTTTTTTTCGAATAATCGAGTTATCTTTTCTAGAGGAATTATGGAAGTTCTAAGTCTGATGAAACTCGACATGGCCAATTTTAATATTCGACAATATCGACCTTTGTTACAACAACAAGCTGTTGCTTATGAAAAGGCTACATTTGAAAAATTCATGGAAAATCAACGATGTGAGATTGACGAATTTTGATTTGACCTTTCGAAAAATCGATTTGATTTCAATTAGCAATGGGCGTCGATCCATTTGCGTCGACATATAAATGGCTTGAACGAGCTTTTCAAAGGATTCAAACACAAGATACAATCGGTTGGTATCAAACACCACCGAAATCGGACAATGAACGATTGATAACCATTCTAAATGAAGCTTATTGTGAACTCTTATTATGGAATCCAAAATATCCATTTCCTGAAGTACGAGTTACTTTCTGAGTTTTGGTATTTTTATTTTTGTTTATAGACTTTAGAGTTAGATGAAATTCGATATAATCAAGTTCATTTAGCTACAATGCGTTTTCTCCTNGTCTCAACGATTATGATCGTTTTATCGCATTTAACAGGATCAGTNCTACGTGATNATGAATCAATCAAAACAACTCTCAAATCTCAAATGATTATTCTATTAGAAGATTTTCCTCAAAAAAAGTCTCANTGTTTCACTTTCTTCAACAAACCAAAACGTGTTTTTTTTCTTCGTTTTTCTAGAAAATTAAAAGACATTCTTATCTCTCTCAGCGAACAAGTAGTTAAAACCACAAAAGATGAACTAACTAAACACGATAAAGCACAAATCATTATCGACAATGAACAAAATATCAAAGATTCAATTAAAGCCATCGGTGAACATCATGTTATCGAACATGCAGTCTTCAAATTACTCTGTAAACTAGCCTCTTGTTGTTGCTGTTTTTTTTAAATTTTCAATCTCAATTTGTGTTTTAGTCCAACGTTATGTTTCGTTTGTTCATAATTTCTTAGATCATCCAACGAACACAGCATCGTTATCGAATATCGCCATTCCAAATGGTTTGAATATTGTCATGAATGAAGTTGTAACGACAGTTAGTTTATTTCTTCGATTGACAACGTACAACAAAATGGTTTTCTCGGAACATTACGATCGAATTCTAACTGAACTTATAAATAAATCTGTCTGATTGTGTTCATTAATAAATTTTTTTAATCAAGAGAAATAATTGTTTATTTGAAAATGAAAAAGACAAAGAATGAGAAAATAAATTCGAGAGAAAAACATTCGATTCGAATGATTCGATTCAAATTCGTAAATGTTGATTATTGTTGATGTTGATGGGCTCGTTTTCGAATAGATTTTAGTGGGAAAATAAATCAATGGAAATGTTTGTTGATAGACTACCGATGGAAGATGAGATTTTTCGAGAATTTTAATCGATCTATCTGTTGTATTAAAACGATTCTTTGCTCGACAGGTAAATACCGAATTAAAGATTCGTTTGGGTAAATGCTTAACAGAAGAAAACAATTTTCACCTTTTGTTGTTTATTTGCTGATTTACTTTGATAAAAAGACTTGTTTTCCATTGTGTTTCGTTTAACTGTTCAGTTTGAATGTACCAAATATGAGTTTGTGAATTTTCTTGAAGATACTGTCGAGATAGATCGATCTCATCGGTTGTATCCTCGGAAAACTTATGGTACCATCGAATTTCGGCTTCAGGATTCGAATTAATCCAGCAGATTAACAGAACGCTCTCGGCTGTCGAATAAAATGATTTATCACTTTTCATACGCACAATCGGCGGATCTAATAATTATTCAAAAGAAAGACTCAATTAGAAATCGAAATTTTACATTGAACATCAAGTTCATAAGATCGNCTGATCGTTCCANCGATATTCATGGCAATACATTCATAAACTCCACTATCGGCATAGATCACTTGAGAAAGATTTAAATAGCAAATCGATGATGAACTCGAACAATTGTTGAGCACAATTTGAGTATTATTATCGATTCGTTTTCGCCAACTAAGATTCGGCGTTGGTTTGCCATTTGCTTGACAATTAATCGAAAGATTTCGACCGATTTCCAATCGAATCATTGCCGAATAGTCATTTTGCAGAAAATACGGTCGTTCTACAATGAATTCAAAAGATTTATCCAATCAAANTCACCGGTTCTTTTTGTTTTCTTGGTTTACCAATAATATTCAAACGAAATAATTTGATTATTTTATTATCGGATTGACACGAATATGTTCCATTGTCAGACACGCGGATCTCGTCAATTATTAACGAATAAGTTAACAATTCATAGGACGATGAATCATTTAGAATTTGAAGATTTTTACGTTGTTCAATTTGAAAACGTGAATCGAACGAGATTCGACTTGTTGAATAAAAAAATACTTCAGCATCTTCTAAACGTAACCATAGGCCCTANCAAAAAGNCGAACAAATAAAGAACAATGATGATTTTCCGTTGCNTTTTACTTTGCCAGTTAATTGACAATCCATTCGTACACGTTGTCCGACATTAACATGAAGATTCTCTCGGACTACTTTGATTTCTTCATTTGATTTCTGTGTACAAACAGAGTGAAACATCATAATCAATAGGCAATAGATTAACATAGTTCTTTGAACATCTAAATGAGGAAAAAAACGTATGACCAATATCTATGATTTAAAGAATTGTTAATGTCAATCGAGTGTAAATGAACAGTACTTAATCATTATGTAAGTATTTTATTATTTGTCTCTCATTCTCTCCTTTTTTT
>JGI26530J50255_1002731_pt1 | contig 10060 bp, 12 predicted proteins | sample ThiBiot_500_plan_2_FD_50255 | JGI IMG/M metagenome (IMG submission 50255) | reverse complement strand
ATCATCATCATCATCATCAGTTTTCAATGCAACAATTGGTTCATTCAATCGTTGAGCAGATATACATCTGTTACATGATAATTGACAGGCATCTACTACTGATAGATAAGTTCCATTAATAAGTAAACTATAACGACTATCGCAATATTCTTGATGCNNTTGGTAATTAGTACAATAGGTACTCTTATCGTAACATGCACGACCTAGGAAAGAAAATTGAATGAGATTGGCAAATCAATCGATTAACTAACTTACATTGATAGGTAGAATTGATTTGTTCACATTGTTCCGTTGATGCACATGGATTACTCATACATGTATCATTATACTAAACAAATTTCCTTAGTCAAAATCGATATTGTTTATATTTTACTTCGCAACGATCACCAATTTTTCCAACCGGACATGCGCAAACAAATGCATTCTGTGCTGCAATACATTCTCCACCATTACATACGGCTGTTGTACAAAGTGTATCTTGAGAAGAATAAAATTCATATTTATGTTAATCTATCAATTCAATTTCATAAGTACTTTCACAGTACACTCCTGTATATCCAACTGGACAAAAACATTGTGTATATAAACTTCCATTTGCACTGTATTGACCGAAACAAGTACCACCATTCAAACAAGGATTTTGAGTAGAACATGGATTTNCTAACGAATATTACAAAGACAATATTTGAAGATTTTGTTTTCTTTCATTCAAGTTTTTCTTTACGATATTGACAAGCTGGTCCAACATATTGTGTTGTACATGTACAAATACTGTTAATACATGAGCCACCATTTAAACAAGTATATGCACAAGTTGTTATTGCTGATGATGAACTGTAGATTGACACATCACAATATTGACCGGTGTATAAACTCGAACAAATACATGTGAATGATACACTTGTCGAATTCGAATAGGGTATACAGATAGCACCGTTTCGACANATACTCGAATTGTAACATGGATTATCTAAAAAACGAATTTATTTTTAAGAGAATTCATAAGCAAAAAAGAAACGGAAATTTTCATTTACTAAATCCACAATATGTGCCGGTATATTGTGTTGGACAAACACATGAGCCATTTACACATGGACTTCTAGAATAGAGAAAAANAATGGTTCGAAATAATATCGAATCAAAATTTGATTTTAATTACTCATTCATACATAATCCTCCACAAGGATTAAGTAACGATGTTTCACATCTTGTACCTGTATATGTTCCAACACATTGACATGTGTACCATGTATTCGTTGTATTCCAATGACTTTGACAAACGGCTTGATTTAAACACGGTGATGATACACATGGATTATCTACAGAGAGTAATACAATCAAAAGCAAGTGAATAACAATAGGTTTTACCTCGTTCACATTGAATTCCTGTGTAATTACTGATACAAATACATGAATACGATGAATTCGTCGATGATAATGCACAATAACCACGTGATTGACATGGATTACTTGAACATACGCTACCATCTGTAGTTTGTCCACAGTCGGAGCCAGTATATCCTTGTAGACAAAGACAGGATACTTTTGGAGGATCGGTATTTGTTGATATACATGTGCCACCATTGAGACAAGTATTTGATGATAATACACTACAAGGATTTTCTAAATATACAAGATAAATGAAAGTAGAGATTGAACTGTTTTTTTGCTGTTGAATTTACCGTATTGACAAAATGTCCCAACTTTATTTCCAGTACATGTACAAACAGGTCCTGTTGGTTGTTCGCTACAAACTTGATTTGTTGGGCAAAGCATAGCTGCACATGAACTTATTACTAAATTGAATTTAATCATAGCAGTATNTTCGACGAATTTCGTTATTTACTTACATGATTCACAATTTTGTCCATAGTATCCTGATGGACATCGACACTGATAGGATGACCATTGAGTATTCGAGTTTGTCAATAGATTTGAACAAGCTCCACCATTTTTACATGGAAAATTGGCACATGAATCACGTAGACTACATGTTGGACCAGTAAAACCAGGTACACATAAACATTCAACCATTGTTGTAGCAGTTTGTCGACAAGTACCACCATTCAAACATGTACTCGTTGAACAGACCGATGCTAAAAACAATCATAATCTTTCATTTTCGTATTTTTCTTCTGCTATTTTTTTCTCTTACACCATTCACATCGTGCTCCAGCATAACCCGCCGGACANATACATCGAATACTTGTACTATTATAATCACANGTACCACNATTTAAACATACACTTGAATTGCAAGTTAAACCCAAATCTATGTAATCAAACAGTCGTGACAACTAAATATACGTCGTATGTCGATTACTTACATATCGAACAATCATAATTTCCAAAACCCGGTTGACACACACAAGTAAAACTATTCTGTGGGCCTAATGAAACGCAAGTACCTTGATGAAAACATGGCTGTTTCTGGCAATAATTTGTATATTGACAACGATCGCCAACAAGATACTCAGGACAAACACATTTATAATTCGTTGAACTTGAATTTGATAAGGATAAACATGTTGAAAGATAGTGACAAGGCGAATCTGCACATGATATTAATGAATCTAGAATAAACAACAAATGAATTATTTGTGATTCTTATGCGATATACTTGAACTGCACGATTGGCCAATGACACCATTTGGACAAAGACAATAGTACGATGAATTCGAAATAGTTATACAGGTACCATTCGATCCACAAGGATTTTGTGAACAAAGTGAATTCGTATTTATTGCTGTTTGACAATTTGTACCTGTATAATCTGCATAGCATGTACACTTCAATGTACTAATGCNTGTTGTTGCATCGATATAGCAAATACCGTGATTTGAACAATAATCATTCGTACAAACTGTTTGAATTGTTTCACAACTGAAAAAAGATTNGTTTAGCGGAAGATTTTTAAAGAAAATTCTACCGAGAGCCAATTGTATTTGTTGGACATTGACAATATGAAATATTTGTTAATGAATTCGTTATACAATATCCACCGTTTTGACAAGGTTCTGTCAAACATGATGTATCGATTTGTTCACAATAATTACCTCGTGTACCATTGACACAAATACATTCAACTGAACAAGTCGACAACGAACAATTCGTTGTTGTCGCAACNCATTGACCATTATTACGACATGGTGACGAAAAACAACCACTTACTAAATCAAATATGAATTTCAAATTGAAATCAACTTCGTTTTTTTTCCTGCTTACAATATTCACATTTTGAACCAATATATCCGTTTGAACATTGACATTGATATGTTCCATCGGATACATTCGTACTTCGAATACAAACACCATTGTTTAAACAAGGATTTGGAGTGCAAACATTAATAGTTAAAGCACAATTTCTTCCACCATATGGTAGTGGACATTGACAGGCATAAGTTGTTGATATTACATTGCAAGTACCACCATTTTGACATGGATTAATTAAACATGGATTTGCACCGATCTCACAATTAGTTCCTAATTGATCAACATGTAAAATTTACGGNAAAAAAAGTTTTTATTTTATATGAACCTGATGTTCCATTTGGACACAAACATGTATAACCACAAAGTATACCAACACAATTCGTTGATGCAATGCATGTACCTTGACCACATGGATTTGATAAGCAACTATTAACTAAAAATTAAATCCTTGTTTTTGTTTCGTTCATTCATTCGAATAATTTCTTTCAACATACCTAAATCACAATGTGCTCCCATAAATCCATCTGTACATTGACATTGATAACTCGTATTACTCAACGTAACACAAGTTCCATAAACACATGAATTCGCTTCACATACATTACTCACAAGAGTATCACAACGAATTCCACTATATCCATTCGTACAAGTACAAATCGGTGTGTTACAACTAGTATCCGTACACGAAACCGAACATAAACCACTATTATAACAATAATCATTACAAGGATTAACTAAATTAAAAAAAGAAATCTTTCGTTTATTCTATGATTGAAAACCATCTACCGATTTGACAGAATACGCCTCGATAACGATCTGAACATGAACAAGTTCCATTTGATAAACAAGTTCCATTATTAACACATTGGCATGTAATAGATACAGTTGTAGGAGGTGTTATTGTCGAGCCCGATATACATGATGATGGTGGAAAACACATACATTGAGCTGAACCGGTTGATATTTGTTGCAAACATGGACATGATGTTGTTGGACAACTTGTTGTTAAACAACTATCTAAAATTTATTTAATAAATAAATTACCAACATGATCGAATTTCAGTTTACTTGAAATACAATTCAAAAGATTGAATGTTGTTTGAGTTGCAATACGAAAAACATGATGTTGTGGATTGAAAGTACTGCTAGTGCTATTAGTATTGCTATTATTTGTTGATGTATACGATCCCATTGAAAACATTAAATAGAGATTTGATATGAAACTAATATCGTTTGCATCACCTGTTGTTAAAAAACGTTCGAAAGCAACATAAAAATTATTGCCTGATATATTGCTGAGAATAAGACAGAAATCTTGTTGACTATCAATCGATGGTACAGCATGAGCTCGAGAATATCTATATGAATGACAAATTTTCATAAAAAAACGAAAAGAAATTTCTTTTCTTTTTTACCGATCTTGCAGAAAATTATCACCGATAAAAAACATGGCTACATCCATATTACTCTAAGAACAACAAAAACAAAATCAATGAACAGCCGGAAAAACATAACCTAACCATAGTTGGTGCTGTATCCGACCATCCCAAAGCAAGATATTCCGAAGATAAACTNATACTTCCACTTGCTTGACCTACGAACACATCTGTGTTTTGAAAATACGAAGAAGCAGAATTGTGAATATACCTTGAATAACAAATTGAACTGTGTTCGAAGCGATATTATATCGCCATGAAACATTCAATGAACCAATAGTTGAATCTTCTATCGGCCAAATGCCACCTGAACATTGACTATCGATTTCTAAGATACAAAAACCAAACGATAATTCAATCGATTTTCATAACTAGAAAAACCTACGTTGAATCAATTCACTAATTAGAAGTGAAATAAATAAAAACGAAAATTTTCTCATCTAAAAATCGATCCGAAACAACACTTCAATACAAATTACTAACTGATAAAAACATAACATTCAAAAGATTTATATACATTCATTCTCGTTAATTTCTTTTTCATCGACAATCTAAATGCCTAATAACATCATTAAATTCGAATCTACCAAATACGTAGGNTGTATTTCATATCCAAGGATGTAAAAAGAAAACAAAATATTTTATTTATTTATTATTTTTTTTTCTTGACAAATAAAATCATGTCATACTAAGAACAAAACGAAAGAAAGAAAAATATCAATCATTTGATGATCGATTCATTGAATAGAAAACTAGATCCATGTACGGTGAGTATGCGTACAGTTAGTTCTTAATTATCACAAATAGCTAATTGATTTTCGATTAAACATCGATCAAGTAACCATGACCGATCAGGTTCAGATTCCGGTGTAATAACACACATGAATAATTGTTGTGTATGTCGATGTCTCATAAATAAACAAATCGGTGTAAATGGAATTAATTTTTCTCGTTCGACTTCATTTGTTGCTGATATATAACTGCACAATTGATTATATAATTCTGGATAATGTTCTTCAATTTCAATACCACGTTCACGTAATTCAACTTGTAGTTTAGCAAAGAAAACTTGTCGCATATGATTCGTATTTGTTGAATCATTGCCATAATTTAACGAAGCTAAATATACNGTTGGAAATGTACTCGATGGACTTACGGGTAAATCTGTATTAAGTAATTTATAAATCATTGTTCGACTAACATATGAATATGGTGTTTCAACTAAATGAAAACTCGATTTCAAAGAATATTGAAGAATCTTTTCTAGACGTACTTTTATCTGTTTCAACACGTATTGTTACATGACAAACAAATTCATTGCTTGGATCATAATTCATGCAACGTTCTTTCAAATGTTCATATTCAATCGGTCGAAGATTTTCAATAGCTCGATTCGAATTTGTTTCTGTTAATGACCAATAAATAGCCATTAAACGTGTGTTTTCAATTGTATTCGATTGTACATAATAATCAGCTTCTTTCATATTATCAAAATATAATAATGTTGCACCACGTCCCGATGATAAATAACCACTAGATGCTAATGTACTTAAACGTTTTAGTAAATAAGTATTTGTTTTCATTAAACGTAGAATATGTCCACAACATGANTACGAATTCGAAAGAATACATTGACGTTTATGCAGAGTCCAATCAGTTTTTTGACAATTTTTACTACAATAAACTTGTTCACAATATGGACATGTGATTAATGTTCGTTGAGGTATAGGCGAGGGTATTAATTGTATAAGTCTTGAGCAACTTGTACAATGTTGAAGCTAAATAAAAAAAAAGAATGANNATTTTAATTAAGCAAAATTTTGAAAAGGTAAGGAAAAAAGAGACCTTCTTTTCTGTTGGAAGATTAAAATGTACACGTGGACGAGGAATTTTAAATGGTTGATTGGTTTTTTTCGATGGTAGATCATTATTTTGTACGAATTTGACAGTATAATTTGATTGTGTCGATATCCGATCTTGAGGGTGTTCATGTGCTAAATTAATTGCGAGTGGCATTGAATTTGTTCGTCGCTGTAAAATCGGATATGCATGTTCCACAAATGATTTTTCAATTGGTACTGAACGATCAGGCAATGGATTATGAAGCCATTTATCAAGACGTGAAACAAGACTTTGTACTTGTTGATTAAGTGATGGCCAATCAACAAGATCTTTATATTTATCATCATCATCATCATCGTCATTATCCGATCGATCCGAATCGGATTCGACACATAATTTCGATGATGATGCTGTCGTGTAATATCCACTATCATCTCGGTTCAATGATGAACTATTATTACTAGCCAATGTCGTACTATTTGTCGTTGTAAAACTAGCATAACCATCATCCGTATCAGGATTATGATGATGAGAAGATTTTTGTTTGATAATATTCGGTGAATTCGCTATGGAACTGTTACTTCCACTGCTACTCGTCGACGAAGCATATGTTTGTAATTTTCGTACTTTGGATCGTTTAACCAAAGAAAANGATTGAAAACTATCATCATTATTTATACTCATGACGAAATATTTCGATCTAGAATATAAAAAAAACACACGGCAAACGAAAGTGAACTCATATGACTTAGTAATCAAATCAAACAATGGCGGAATTGTTTTTTTTCTTTATATTAACAAATTGAGATTGAAGAATGAGAGCAAGAGAGAGAGAGAGAGCGAGGGAGAGACAAAGACAGAGAAAAGAATAATGTACGAAGACATCCTTGAATAAATACATGCATGTCTACTCAAACACTTCGAACAGAAAGAAAACAAAACAAAAACAGTTCAACGAATTATTGAAATAACTTTTTCAACAAAAAAAAAAGAGAGAAAAGAAAACTGCTTCTAGGAATAAATTAGTTACCTAGTATTCCAACGAGAAAAGAAAGAACAAAAANAAAACTCCTTTCATTCGGATAGATGTTTGCNTGTGTGTGTGTATCGTATATAAGCGTATCTTTGTCAAAAAAAATGATTGAATGAAAGTTCGAATTTAATTCAAACCGTACAATTTAATTTATGGTATCGGTAACATGCATTTAAAGAGAATGAACGTGTATGAAGAGAAAGAAAAAGAAGAAAAAAAGAATGAAAATTCTCTTTGGTTTCATTTCAAGTATTGCATACATTTCAATGCGATAATGGATGACGAATGCAATTTAATAATAAAAAATGTGTTTGTGTTTGAATTGCAATAGGTGAATAAGAACGAGAAAGAATGACGAATTTGAATTCCTTTTCAGAATACATTTTACACTTTTACGACTCTCTTGAACAAACTGTTCAACACTCACAAAATGAGAAAAATGCCTTCGCAAAAGTTTTAATATATGTTCAATTAACATTTATTTTTTTCCATTTTCTGTTACGTCATTCGACGAAGAAAAAAAAACGAGAGGAAGAATCGCTTTTTTTTTCTTCTCTTCTCTCCGTTGTTCTGTATATGTGTACTAATGAAGCTAATCATCTTCGAATAAGTATATACATACTAATCACGCGAATAGCAATCCGACAGTTCTTTCTTTGTTGCTGATTATCAGAACTAGTGATATGATTACACAAGATGGATGATGCAGCTAGTCAAAAGCAAACAAAAAAATATGACGTAACCGAAAATACGAGTATTTCACTGGTGTGTACGTGTTTTTTCGTTTATATCATAACAAAAAAATAGTGTAAATTCATGTGAAAACCTTGAAAACATTCTTTGTCACTTNGGATATTTTTAATTCATTGTTTTTTTTTTAAATAAAACTACATAGGGGGAAAAGAAAAGCAAAAGTATGTGACTGATTGATTATGAAATAAGGGTTCGTTTACTTTATCTGTTTATCTGAGAAAACAATGATTCTCTAATCAATTAACAAAACATTTGTTGTCCATCGGACAGTAGCAGAAACACAAAAAGGAGAGAATGAATTCTACATAAGAACAACGATTGTATTCTAGTCGATCAGCATTTTCTTTTGCTGTTGAGAAAGAAGATTTGAGTTCATATATTCGGACACTATAATTCAAGACAAACATGTTTCGTGATTATTATTTTTCAATAGTGTCTCTGTTAGTTTTATTTGTCACTCTACATGTAAGTATTGAACTATGTTTTTCTTTTGATTATTGTTTTCTATTTGATTAGTGTTCATATGCATATACACTTCGGTCACTAGTCAATCGACTCGATGAGACAAATATTCAATCAATTGAACGACTAAGGCGTTGGAAGCAATTTGAAGATAGTGATGAAATTGAAATTCCACTCAATGAAACAACTTTTTCTAATGAAAATAGTACATCAATTATAAATCTCATCGAACATTTGAATAAAACACTAACAAATGAAACATATTTCGTTGATTTNAATGAAACAAATGAAGAAATTCAATTGAATACAACCAGTAGTACAATTAATGAAACAGTGTCAGATATAATTGAATATTCGAGTACAATGACTATGAATGAAACCGATTGGGAAACGATTTTAAATGATACATCGACAATATCAAACATCGATGAAATCATAGCAAACTATAGTTTAATACAAAAAGATGCGATTATTATTGATTCAGAAATTTCTCATTTTGATAATGAAATAACATCAACGAAATCAATACCAATTTGTGATCAATCATGTCAATGCTCGAAAGAATGTCGATATGGATTCGAACTNGTTAATGATACTTGTCAATGTTATCCTCCTTGTCAAGTAAAANAATTCATTCGCAAATAAAATATGTTTTTGTTTCAATTAGAATTATCCTTGTTTTGGTAATGATACTTGTGTGATAACAGACGATGGTAAACCATACTGTCAATCAGAGAATGGTACTCAACATGGTAAAATAAAATAAACTAAAAAAGAAGAAATATTTTTGTTATTTTTTTCTTCGGAAATATAAAGATCGTCCAAATCGTTGTTATCAACCACGTGATGCTGGTTATCATGATGAAAGTATTCGTTATTATAATCGTTGGTATTACAATCCTGAACAAGATACTTGCCATTTATTTGTCTATCGTGGTTTAGGTGGAAATGAAAATAATTTTCGTACTTTACATGAATGTCATTTAGATTGTATAAGTATGTTAATCATGTTTTTGTTTTTATCAATCGAAAACTAAATTTTAACTTTTAGTATGTGCACCATCGCCTGATGCTGGCGAATGTTTTGGTCATATAACCATGTGGTATTTCGATCGACAAGAAAATACCTGTCGTGAATTTGAATATTCAGGTTGTAAAGGCAATGAAAATAAATTTTTAAAAAAAGAACAATGCATCGATGCATGCATTCATCGTATATATAATCTATAGTCGATTTCTTTTGTTTTTCGTTTTTGAACTTTTTTGTTTTGTTTTTGTTGTCTCTATAATCGATTATTCATCTGATTTGTGTGTGTGTGTG
>JGI26530J50255_1002714_pt1 | contig 10123 bp, 10 predicted proteins | sample ThiBiot_500_plan_2_FD_50255 | JGI IMG/M metagenome (IMG submission 50255) | reverse complement strand
CAGATGCCCCTTTAGAAACTTCAAAGTATACTAATGGCAAAGGAGCGGGTCCCCCTGTATTTCTGCCATAGCGATCATATGTAGAACCATGACATGGACAAGAGTAGCCTGTATCTACCATATTTACCGTACAACCAAGATGAGTGCAGACAGCTGTTTGGACTCTAACTTTACCCGATTGTGTTTCAACAAAAACCTTTTGTTTCGGATTAAAAATTTTGCCTTCCCTAGATAACAATTCTTCAGGTCTTCCTATAGAGAAAACACTTGGAGGAATTTTCATAGCATTAGGATACAAAAAACCAAGGAAGGAAAGATTAACCATTTGCGCCGCACCAAGTAAGCAAGCTCCAACGCCTAACATGGCCAAAAAAGAGCGACGTGAGATTTTTGGATCATTGCTGTCGGGATCTGTATTTAAAGTATTTCTATGTTTTGGCATTGCTATCTCTTTTTTTTTGAGCAACTTCTTTATTCTCGTCTCGAAACATTTGATATTTTACGTCTTCAACATCATCAAATTGCCCTTTTTTTGTGTAATACAAATAAATAACTAAAGAGGCTAATCCCGTTAATATTGAGCTTAATATGACGACAACCATTATCCGATCCATCTAAAAGAATAATCCATTAAGTCCATTGTAACTGCTTGAGTTGGGCATTTTTCAGCACACAAACCACATCGGATACAAACAAGTTCATCTTTAAGCATAGCGGTGCCTATATTATTTAAGGTGTCATCGTCAATCGTTGCTGAATCAATTCCATAATAATTATCGACAGCTTTTCTTAAGTTACCATCTCCTAAGTCCATATTTAATTGACTTAAAGGGACTTGTTTTAGGCAATTGCAAGGGCATACATCAACGCAACCGTTACATTTAATACATAAATGACCATTAAAAACTGGACTTACATGACATTGTAAACAACGATTGGATTGTTCATGCGCTTCTTCAGAGGTATAATTATTTTCTACCATATTTTGATTGTGCATTCTCAATTTTGCCGGCTGAAGTGTTGGCAGAGCCCATTTAGTCTTTAGGTATGTCTTATCGCGATCAGGAGATATTTCAGTAAACTCGGCAGAAAATTCTTGATAAGGGCGCGTATTGCGAAGATCTGTGTCAATAGCTCTTGCCGATTCTTGCCCATGCCTTATGGCTGTAATAAATAAAGCAGGACCATAGGCCGCATCCCCTCCAGCATATAGTTTTGGAATAGAAGTTCTGCCTGTTCCTCGTTCGACCTTTATAAGACCTCTATCTAATACAAGATCCTTTTTTTTGTCCCAACCATTAAAAATGGACACATCCATCGATTGACCAATGGCTAAGGCTAAAGTATCACATGGGATCACAAATTCTGTATTGGGAATAACTTTAGGTGAAAATCGACCCGCGTGATCGAATAAAGATGATATGCGTTGAACTCTTAAACCAATGATTTTGTCATTTTTATCTCTTTCTACAGAAAGGGGTGCTAAGCGATTATGGATTGTAATTCCCTCTTCCATTCCATCTTCAATTTCAAATTCGTCAGCAGTTTGTTCATCCCTACTTTCTAAGCAAACCATAGTAACAGATTTGGCTCCATTGCGCACAGAGGTACGGGCAACGTCAAAGGCTACATTGCCCCCTCCTACAACAACCAAATGTTCACCAATTTTCCACGCCTCTTCCATACAGCGCACTCTTAAATATTCGATTCCTCGAATAACATCTGGTTTATCAGCGCCAGGAATTGGCAAATCTCGAGACTTCCAAAGTCCATTTCCAATAAAAACAGCGTCGTAATCTTCTTGAAGTTTTGTTAAAGTAATATCGCGTCCAACCTTCATATTATAATGAATTTTTGCCCCTAAATACTCAATGGCATAACATTCATTAAACGCTATTTCATTTTTTAGACGGTATGTTGGAACTCCATAAGTTAACATCCCACCAGGAGATCGCATCATTTCATATATGTCTACACTATAGCCTAAACGTAAAAGATCATGAGCACAAGTTAGCGAGGCAACCCCCGCTCCAACACATGCTACCTTTAAACCATTTGGTTTGGGATTTGTAGTGCCTCTTGCATAACTCATTTCCAAAGATTTAACATGCGCTTGCTTGTCAAGTCCAAACCACTCTGTAAGGTATCTTTTTTGAGCTCTAATCGTTAATGTTTTATCCACACGATCTCTTCTGCATGAGGATTCGCAAGGGGCTCCACAAATCATACCGCAGATAGAGGCAAAAGGATTTGGACCTCTTGCTATTTTATACCCTTCTAAATAATTGCCTTGATGAATGGCAAGCATATAACCTCTCGGATCGGTATTAACAGGGCAACCGTCTCGACAATCTATTTGTCGAATAAAATAATCCAAATCTGGTATGACTACATCATAGATTGGTTTATAGGCCGCTATTATTTCCTCTTCCGACATGCTTTCCTCTTAAGGATCGTGCAAAGTGGCAATTTAACAAACAAATAAAATTTTTTAAAATAGTTTTTAAAGAAATTATTAATATAGACAGTTGCCCCTTTTAAGTTTTACTATTTGGGATAAAAGATTGATAAAAATTTGATATTGCTAAAATGAAAAGTAGAGTTATTAAAAAACGGAAGGTGTTGAAATTATTTTTAATAAATTTTTTTATAGTACATTTTAAATAGTGAAAAGTTTAAGTAAGTTCCTATACCATTTATTTTAAAATTTTAAGAATTATCCCTTATACCTTATGAAAAAAGCGATTTATCCAGGATCTTTTGACCCTCCCACATTGGGCCACATTAATTTGATCGAAAGAGCCTCAAAATTCTGTGACATTCTATATGTAGCCATTGGAAATAATTCTACAAAAGTTAAAACATTATTTACCGCTGAAGAAAAACTAGAATTGTTAACATTGAGTACAAAACATCTTCCAAATGTTGAAGTCTGTCTCTTTGATGGCTTACTCATCACTTTGGCTCAAAGCCTACAAACCTTTTATATCATTAAAGGTTTGCGCAATTATAAAGATTTTGAAGAAGAAATTTCTCAAGAAAATTTAAATAAAATGTTATGTCCAGTTGAAACGGTTTACTTATTTGCAGAAGGAAAGAATAGCTATATCCATTCAAGACTTATAAAAGAGATTGGAATGAATGGAGGCGATATTAGTCCATTTGTTCCAAAAGCAATACTGAATCAAGTACTAAATCGTCTTAAAAAATTAAGTGAATAAAATTAATTCACCCTTTAGTTCTTAAGTTAAAGATTTCTTTTTAATTTTTAATATGTTATAAACAAAATGTTTTCTTTTTCATTTAAGTAATTTTATTGCTTAAAAAAAGAATCCTTAGCAACTGAAGGAAATTACTATGAAAAACGAAAAGCGAAAATTAGACGACTTAAGTCTTCCTCAACTGCAAATGCTTCTTAAGCATTTACGGCTAGGTTTCGATCACGTTGAACTTCTTCTATCGGAAGAACAATTAAATGATTTATTAAACTGGTCTAAGATCAGTGAAGAACATGAGGATCGCATTAGCTCTAATAGAGTAGAATTACTCGGTAATATGTCTTTAATTATCAATACAATCTTAACTAGTACCTTCGGGGCTTGGATGGGTATTTCAGGTTGCATTGGATGCAGCTTGGGTTCTTTTAAAATACTTTTTTCAATCGCAATTTTAGCCTTTTTAGTCAGTGGTTTTATCGGCTACATCACCTTAAGCAACACAAAAAAACAGGCCAGTGTCGCCATAAACAAACAAAGATTGTTTAATTTACAATTGAAAATTTTAAAAATAATTAATGAAAAATTGAATCAAAAGTGTGAGTCAACTCTTTTTTATTTAAATACCGCTATTTTTTTACTCAATAATGAAAAAGAAGATCTCTTAAATAAAGATAAGTACAATCCATTTAATACTGCAAATGAGGCTTATCTTTGGCTAGAACAATTATCCATAGCCTTAGAGTCTCGTTTAAAAACATTAGAAAATATTCCAAATTTTGATCATTACCAAAAAGAATTAACCAAAGCTATTTATCGGATTCGAAAAACAATAGCAAAACATATCCATTTTCTCGAGCATTTAGCATTAGCTGTAAAAAAAGAACGAAAACATACCCACCTTCGTCCTTATTTACCCTTTTTAAAAATCTTAACCAATCCATCATTTGCCGTCCCTAAATATAGAGCTCTAACCCCAACTTCTTGGGTTAAAAGCAATTATCGCTATTTGTTAATGGGTTTAACGCCAACTATTTGGGGGGGATTTGCCTCGATGTTTGTATTTGTAGGGGGAATTCCTAATATTACACGAGAACTTGGGTTTGAAGAATGGGCCTTATTTTTAACTAATCCAACAGCTAGATTCATCGAAATAAGCATAGCCTTTTTAATTACATGCTACTTTGCTTTTTCTTATCTCTATTCTTCTAAAAAAATTTGGATTCGCCAAAAAATATTTGAACAAACGGAAATCTCTATAGCAAATGAAGAAACTCTCATTTTAGAAAATAATCATAAATTAAGCATGCTTTACAAAGTAAAAACACACTTACAAAAAATGATTTCTATGATGAATATTTTAAAAGCAACTGATTCAGTTTCTGCCCAAGTAGATCAAGAAGCCAATCATTTAAATTAAATAAGTTAACTACTTGTCTTCTATATTTGAGATGGCAAAAAGAGTTTGTAAAGCACTAATTGTATGATCGATAAGATTGGGCTCTCCTTCTAAATAGACCTCGACGGTACCGTCATCTAAATTGATGGCTTTGCCTTTTATTCCAAAATCTTTTACTAATCGATTTACAGTCGCTCTAAACCCAACTCCTTGTACTTTACCGTGAACAATTATATGTTTTTTCATGTTTTTTTCTCTCCTTACTATAAACTAATAAACATTAATCTATCTTGAGCTTTATTAAATTCTACTTTTTTATAGCTATGGGAATTATTAACTAAAGCTCGATTAAGGTGAGTGATAACTTTTAAATTGGATTAAGGACTTAGTTTTTTTAGACAGAATTAACATTCATCAGAACAAGATACAGCTTCAGCAGCAGCGCCTACCATTTCTTCCATTGGAAGTTCTTGAATCAAATCTCTCACAAAATCTAAATTATTCGCTTTACTTATTAATTCTCTGAAGTTTTTTGTACCAGTTGTCTTCTTCAAATACCAACATCCAATTCTGCGCATATCCGTTAAGGCTTTAGATTTTGGTTGAAAATCTATTGTGTATAAAAAATGTTGCCACAAGGCTAAACGGCAATCTTCTAAAGATCTTTTTGGTTCTTGCTGGTTAATAAAATAATTTACGATATCCTGTACAATCCAAGGTTGTCCAAGAGTCGCTCTTGCCACTAAGACAGCGTCACAGTTAGTTTGCATAAACATTTTTTCTGCTGAAAGACCGTCTACCACATCGCCATTGCCAATAACTAAAATATTTTTGGCTGCATCTTTAGCTTGTTTTATATAGTCCCAGTTTGCAGGTCCTTTATAGGCTTGCTCTCTTGTTCTACCGTGAACACAAATTGCCGTAGCGCCAGCTTCTTCTGCTATTTGAGTGATTAAAGGGGCTACAATATTGTTTTCATCCCAACCTGCGCGTATTTTTACAGTAACTGGTATTTTTACGGCAGCCACCATTTCACATAATATATCTCCAATCAGAGATGGGCTTTTCAACAATCCAGATCCACTGCCATCTTTAGTTACCTTGTCGACTGGGCAACCACAGTTTAAATTCACTTCATCGAATCCAAAATCCTCGATGATTTTGGCAGCTTGACCTGCAATACTTGGTTTACTACCACACAATTGTCCACCAATTGGGTGCATATCGCGATGATAGCTTAAAATTTGATAGGTGTTTGGATCGTTCCTAATTAAGGCATCCATCTTCACCATTTCACAAAACATCATCCCTGGCTGATAAAGCGCCGACATTTTTCTAAAAGGGTAGTCTGAACAACCAGCTAAAGGGGCATAAAATATATTATTTTTTAAGGTAAGCTTTCCATATTTGAATGGAGTCTGAAGAAATTTCATCTAAAAAACGCTATAAATAAATAATTTAAAATTTGTAAAAAGATGAAGGCAAAAATGGGACTGATATCGATCATACCAAGAGGAGGGATGAATTTTCGGAAAAAATTTAAGTAGGGATCTGTATAAAATGAGATAAACTGCATAAAGCGGTATTGGCTAAGTTCTGGTATCCACGAACTTAATATTCTTATAAATAGCATAAAAAAATACGCTTGAAATAACAGGTCGACAACTCTTGCAATCATAATAATTTTTATTGTTTTCAGTATTATATCTTGTAAAAATGATTAATACAAACCATTTCATTTAAAACTATAAAGCAAATTCTTGTAATAGTTAATCTTTTAATGTAAAATATCATTTTTATTTTGAGAGAGTTAGCATGAGTTTTGAAAAACCTGATGCCATACAATCGATTGGATTAGAGCTTGAAAAAGATACTATCTTATACGCTTCGTTGTCCCAGATTAAGGGGCAATCTACTTTAACTGATTTGCGAGAATTTCATTTAGAAGAAAATAATGTAAAGCCGCTTTACAACAACACAAATCTTTACAATCTAATAAAGAATCAGCTAATCGTTACCACGCTCAAGCCATCTGAATTTTTATCGAGGCCTTTAGAAATACAAGTCAAAAAAGAAAAAGATATTGACGCTGTTTTATCCTTTCAAGCTGAACCTCTTTTGCCGTACCCCATCGAAAATGCTATTTTAGATAAAGTCGTTCTTACAAAGGATCGAGAAAAAACAAATCTACAAATATATGCCGCTAAAAAGGATCATTTAGCTCACCACATCTCTCAATGGAAAAGTTTAAACATCGAGCCTGAAGTGGTTACATCTTCCGCTCATGCCTTAACGCAATTTTCTAAAGAGTATATCAAAACAGAAGATCCTTATTTACTTTTACATTTAGCTCAATACACCACTATCGTGGGTTTAGTCATCAATCATAAACTCATTTCTTCTCAATCTATTTCTATAGGAGTTGAGGATTTGCAAACTGCCTATGCTAAAGATAGTCTAGATGATAACTTAGTCCAAAATCTACACTCCGTTGATTTTTTAGATTTAACAACAGCTGAAACTCCACATCTTCTAGAAGTAAAAGATAAGCTTTATTTAGAATTTTTACGCATTTTTTACGCTTTAAGTAAGCAAACTAAAGGGCAAGAAATTTCTTGTATTTTCGTTTCAGGGGAAGGGGCTTCATTAAGTAATTTGGATGCTAGCTTAACTACAACCCTTGGAAAAACCTTACAATACCCCCAAAAAAATTCTTTTTTTCCATTTGATAATGCACTCTTACAAAAATTTGCCATTCCAATAGGGGCTGGACTTAGCGCTCAACCCAAAGCTCTAAATAAAATAAATTTTAGACAACAAGAGTTTGTTTATCCAAATCCTTGGAAGCGTTATAAAAAGCCATTATCCTTGTATCTATTAGCTTGTATAGGTTTAAGCTTAAGTTTAATATTTTATGGCTTTAACTATCTTAATTACCAAGAAATGTCTTTAAGAAAAAGTTATATGGATCTTTTAATGATCATGAACAAGTCCTATAACGACTTAGAGAAAGACTTTTATAAAAAACTGAAAGGACAAGACATTGCCGAAAATGACATTATTAATCCTCAAAGTTTATCTAAAGCGGATTTGAGTGAACGATTAGATTTCCTAGAAAAAGAAATACAAACTACACCCGAAATTTTCCCCTTGCTGCCTAACGTTCCTAAAGTGAGCGATGTATTGGCATGGCTTGCCACACACCCCTCATTGTTAACGCCAAATTCAGAGGCACAAATCGAAAACTTCTCTTACACTATGATCAAGAAACCGGAACAAAATAAAAAAGGGGAAAAATACCAAGTAAAAGTAGAGTTTGAATTTTCAACCCCAACTCCAAAACAAGCTAGAGAATTTCATGATGCACTCATTGCACCAAATGAATTTGTAGATCAAAAAAATGAAGTTAAATGGAATGCTAATCGCGGCAAATATAGAACCTCTTTTTTTCTAAAAGATAAAACGCAATATCCGTCGGCTAAAATTTAAATTAGGTTTAAAAAAGTATGTTTAATAACATTCCGATGAAAAGACTTTTAACATATGTTATGATTTTAGGCTTGTTACCAATCATTTTGGTATTTTCCTATTTTTGGACAAAAGCCAATAAATATACAGAGATACAAGATAGTTTTTTAGTTTTAGCAGACAAGGCTTTAAGCAAAGAAAAAAAACATGCTTTAAATAAAATTGTTCATCAAACTTATCGCGAAGCTGATCATTTTTATATCGACAAGCATTTAGAAACATTAGATCTTTTAGAGTCAGAACAAGAGACTTTACAAAAAATTCTTGCCAAACCCTCCTTTACTGAAGATGAAAGCACTAAAAAACGTTTGGAATATTTACAGAGCAGTAGCAATAAATTATCTTTTGCTGAAGGCGTGGTTCAATCCTATCCTTTTTTCCAAGAAACGGCCGAATCTTTAGTCCATCCAGTCGAAGTAAACGCAGAAGATATTCAAAAGATTTTAGCTCATATCGAAGGTAAAGAGATTGGCCTTTTTAAGTGCGCTCCTAAATGTCCTCAACTAATCATTACTGATTTTAAAATAGAAAGAAAAGCCTCTCAGGATAAAAACGAGATTTTTCAGTTAACTATGAAACTTTTAAAAAGAGAATATCTTTGATGAAAAAATGGCCCCTATTCTTCCTCATCATAACTTTCTTAAGCTGCTCACGCTCTACTGAAGAGTGTATTCCTAAACTTTCCCATGTTAATGTAATTGATCATCAAGGAATGTCCGAAACCTTTAGCAGTCAAGATCGTCTAAAGCAATTTGAAGAAATAAACTTTTCCCAATCGCAACCATATCAAAAAGCTTTGAGAATATATGAAAGAGATAGTAACGGAAACATCAAAGCAATAGTCACAAGTTATTATCCCAATGGAACTATTAAACAATATTTGGAAATTCTTAATAATCGCGCCTTTGGTGTATATAGGGAATGGTTTAGTGACGGTGTTTTAAAAGTGGAAGCTCATATTATTGGGGGTAATCCCGATTTGGGTCCCTCTGCTGAAAAAACATGGCTATTTGACGGTATTTGCAAGGCTTGGGATGAAAAAGGGAATCTTGAAGCTGAAATCTTCTACTGTAAAGGTGAATTAGAGGGTGTTTCCAGTTATTATCATAAAAATGGAAATTTATGGAAAAGAGTACCTTTTCAAAAAAATGCCATTCAAGGTTGCTACGAAATTTACTTGTCGGATGGTTCCCTCTTGCAAACCACATCTTATCAAAAAAATAAAAAACACGGTCTATCAAAACGCTTTTGGAATAATCAATCATTAGCCGCTGAAGAGTATTTTGAAGAGGATGATTTAATAGAAGGAAAGTATTTTGATTTAAGTGGCGCTTTAGTGTCTTCTGTTGTGAATGGCAATGGATTTCAAGCTTTATTTGGGAAGGAGCAAGTGAATGAATTACATGAAATCCAAGATGGCAAATTTGAGGGTGAGGTAAAAGTTTTTCAAACAAATGGGGAACTTAAATGTATTTATCACGTCAAAGAAAATTTAAAGCATGGGGAAGAAGTTGTTTTTCAACCCAAAAGAAGAAGTCAAGATATCATCCCTCAAATAACGATCGATTGGTATGAAGGGAAAATTCATGGCATTGTTAGAACGTGGTATAACAATGGCGTTATGGAAAGTCAAAAGGAAATGAGCCAAAACAATCGCAATGGTTTGTCTACAGCCTGGTATCAAGATGGTAGCCTTATGCTTGTTGAAGAATATGAACAAGATAAATTAATCAAAGGTGATTATTTTAAAAAAGGAGAACGAATTCCCTCAAGCTATGTACACGAAGGAAGTGGGGTAGCTTCCCTTTTTGACAAAGATGGCCATTTTTTACGTAAAATTATTTATCACAATGGAAAACCTACGATTGAAAACTAAACAAGAATTGCGAAACCATTGGAAAAAAATAAGGGCTTCAATTTCCTGCAAACGAAAAAAGGAAGCCGCCTATGCGCTCACGGAGCTTAAAAATACTTTTCAAAA
>JGI26530J50255_1002713_pt1 | contig 10123 bp, 4 predicted proteins | sample ThiBiot_500_plan_2_FD_50255 | JGI IMG/M metagenome (IMG submission 50255) | reverse complement strand
AAAAAATTAATTTAGAAGAATTAATTACCACGATTAGTTTTGATTCGAAAACTTTACAAACTTTAGATGAAATTAGAAACCTGCCATTCTTAAAGAAATGGGAAAAGGTAGAAATCTTTGGTGGTTATGCTATTCATTTATTTGAAAAAATTCTCTTAAAAAGCTTAGAAACATCTATAGATCAAAATTTATTATCATCGCCTTCTTATACTTATGCTGATATAGATATTCGAATTAAAAACTATGCTTTAACAAAAGAAATTATTAAAGACTTTATTGATCTTTGTTATGAATATAATTATGAACCGATTTATTCCGATATCAGCATTTCTTACTACAATCCTTCTTTAATCACATATTTCTATGATTATTATAAAACTCGTTTTCAAAGACCTTGTCCACTAGAACTTAAATATTCAGATATTGAATATTTACATTTAACCATAAAAGAATTCGACATAAGTTTTAGCTTTAGTAATATAAACCAAAAAACCTTAAATTATTTATTTATTCTAGATTCATTTTCAATAGATCTAACGACTAAAAAGTTTATTTCTCAAAACGGTAACTTGACTGAACCTGCCTATGCCATTCTCGCAAGAGAAGTTGAAGTTGCTTCTCCCTTAACAGTCAATTCTAAAGGGCTTTGGAAGGCCATAAATCTTTTTACCAAAAGCTTTACAATTACAAATGAAGACCTAAAAATTTTAAAAGAAAAGGCAAAAATAAAAGATGATTATGTGACTTTTGATGGATGCCAAAAAATGCTATCCTACTTATTGGAAAAGCATGGGGCTAATGACACCAACTATTGCCTTTCTATACTTTTTCATCTTTATTTAACAAATTTAGTGGAAAAAGAAGTCTTCTATGAACTTGTCAACTATTATAAAAAAATACTCAAAGTCCAAACGAATAGCATTTATACACCTTTTTTAAAAAGCAACTTATCCCTCCAAAACTATATCACTATTTTGAGTCTGATAAGTATGTTTGGTTTATTTGTAACTCCTCAAAAAAGACTCGTATTTTTTACAAGACATAATGAGCAAACGTGTATCCAAATAAGAGATAAATTTGTTTGCCTTTTACCTTGTTCAAATTATTTTGAAATTATCGAAAACTTTTTGAACTTATTTGAAAATGATATAATTACCCAAAATGACAATTTCATTTTATCTCTATTTAATTATCTAATTCCTTTTTCTAGTATTGAATCAACCAAAAGCATCATCCCTTTTCATGCTCAATTAAATGTTTTATCTAAAAAATTGTTAGAATCTAATAATGATACCCTTAATCTCTTAAGCTTTATCTTTCATAGTACGTTATGCAAAGTAAAAGAGGAAAAGATTGATCCCGCCTATTTAAAAAAAATCCCAAACTTTTTTCATGTAATCCCTTTTAAACAAAATTTATTAGATAATTTTGTTGCTCTTTTGCAAACAAACAAATCAATCGAACCCTCTTGGATAGAAAAGATATTACTTGAAAAAAATGAACAAAAAAGAATTTTTTTATGGTCCATTTTTTTAGATTATATTGATATAGAAACTTTAGTTTTAGATGACGCAGTTTTAAAGAAAGAAGAAAGAGATGCTTTAACTTTTTTAATCACCATTGCACAACCATTAGCTGAATATTTTATTAATAAAATGTTTCTCTCTTCAAATTTTCATAAAAAGGAGTTAATCCATTTTTATGGTTTGTTGAAAGATCCTACTTTAACAACAAAAGTTACTATTGGTGAATATATAATAAGTGTTAATCTTAATGACATAGAAAATAATTCCCTCGTTCAATTTGCCATAGAAGGTTTGAGTTATACAAATTTTTCCAAAGCAATTGCCTTATGGAAAAAATGGCATACGGCACTTCAAAACGAAGATAAAAACCTTTACAAGACCTGTAAAAACCTTTTAGAAGCAACTTTTATAAAAAAAGGTAAGAAAATACAGGAAAATGAAAATTATGATGAAGGTTATAAACTTCTACTTGAGAGCTACAAATACCTACTTCCTTTGCAAGACATCGAAAATTATTTACAATTTGTTGGCTTTATAGCGAATGGGTACTACAAAATTCATGGTGATTTAAAACATTTTATTGAAGAATTTTTACCATATCAGAATTTGAGGAGTCATTCAAATCACAACTTTGTTATTCTTCTAAAAAACTATGCCATTGCTTTTAATAAAGAAGAAATACTTGAGACTATTGGAAAAGTTCTAAACGATAAACAACTAATTAAAAATGTTAATTCTTTATCATTCTATTTAATAGCAAAAACGTTACTTAAATTATCAATAGATGACATTCCTTCAAAATTGCATGAAAGTATCATAAAATTTATCGAAAGTGTTTGTTCATATCATCAAAATGAATTATTGATTCATCTAGTCGTCAATTTTTTAAATGGAAATGAATTAGAAAGGATTATTAACCTTTTTTATCAAAATTCCTATCCACTTTTAAGTAGTGCCTTTTTTAAGATTAAACTTGAAAAATCAAGCAAAGAAGCTGTTAACTTATTTACCAATTTTTTTGTATCACAAGAAATTGACTTAATCGATTTAGCCCATTTTTACCTTGAAAACAGCCAATATTTTGAAAGAAATCTAACAAAAAGAATTTTACAAAAAGTTATTCATGTTAACGATATCACTTTATTGAAAAAGGTATTAGAAAAAAACCCACACAAAGTTATTTATAACGAAATATCTATCTCAATAAAAACCGTTCTTCAAGCCATTGTTAAAGATGACCCTATTTGGGTTTACACATTTATGACTCAGCTAAAAGAAATGCAACCATATATTACATTTTTCTTTAGTTTAAGAAATTATAACCCTTTAGCTTTTTATGAAATTTGCCAAAATAATAAAGAATTTTATGATTTTATTCTGTCTAATTATACCTCTTTGATTGTATACGATTTACTACTCTTAAAAAAACCTTGTTTTACGCAAATAGTTAAAGATCTATACCCATATATCACAGACACTTTATTTATTTATTACTCTCAATTAATAGATTTTCAAAACTTACATAAAGACGCTCTTTTATCTCAGTTTATTGAAACTAAATTTATTGAAATTACAAAGAAAAAACCATTAAACATAATGATATGGTTAAACATAAGTCATTGTGTTAAAAAAAATGATGTTTTCTTTGCCAAAAAAAATAGTAAATACATAAAAGAAAAAATTGATCAGCTTTTTAATCTAGTTAATTCTAAACCGATTAATCTTAAATTTGTTTCTTTTCTAAATAGTCTATTATCAAATCCATTAGCTAATAATTTTCTTTCAAGAATTATTGATAAAGAAACCTTTTATAATCTTATAAACTATTTTATAAAAAATTATATAGATGAAGAGTTTTATATTCATTTTTTATTGCGTTTATTTGAACTAGCAAACCGACAAAACATAGCTTTAGACATAGAACCAATTACTTTTTTTGTTAATAAAAACAGATTGTTACCGGCGATTGAGCTATTTAAAAGAATGCTTACATTAGACCATAACTCTCAGGAAAGCTTAAATAAATGTTTTTTATCAATTCTTGATCATAGCAACCCAAAGGAAAGAGCTGACCTTGTAAAGAATAAGATTTATGTACCCTCAAACTATTCAATAGAATTAAAACAAAAAATTTGTGAGATTCTTTCTCTTGAGGCTGTAGAAGAAGCTATTCAATTAATTAGAATCTATAAAATTATAGATATCAAACTCTTAAAACAATTTTTTACTGATAAAGCGAAGATTGAAAATAATCTTTTAGAGGAATGTTTAACTATATATCTACAATCAATCCTTCATAAAACTGAATACTATAGTTTATTGGGTTACTTTACTGAACTTATCAATCATGAATTCGTAAAAAATGAAGTTGCCATTAACATGTATAGTTTGATCGTGCACAAAACCTTTCTTAATAAAGATCTTTTTGTAGATGAAGATGCAAGTGAATCAAAAAAAGAATTAATCCCCTTTTATAACTCCTTTTTAAATATTCTTTATAAATGTGATTTTGAAATAAAAATTGAAATGATTTCAGGAGTATATGAAGTCTATGAAAAACTTTTCGAAGAGCAATTCGATTGGTCTGGTGTACAAAAATCTTTTATAAACGTTTCTTTAAAAAACCTTTCCTATGCAAAATTTCTTTTTGCCATAAAGTTGATAAAAAAACTTGTACTAAACAATAACATTAACTTAAATAATGATTTTGATAAGGACTTAATCCCAATTATTTATAAAGCGTTATCGGGTGGACTAAGTCTTAATGAAAACGTGGAAAATGAATTACTTTATCTATGCGATTTGTTACTAAATAATGATTTTCCCTTTTTATTAGAAATTTTTCCCTCTATTCAAACGCATTTAGCAAATTCATTTTTTTCACGATTGCTTAAGCATTTAAAAAAATTCCCTATTGAACCTCAAGGAGAAGTAACAAAAAAAAGAAGTATAAAGAATATTTATTCATTTTTACGTAAAGGAATGAGTGAAATCTATAAAAATTTTGATCTTGCTTCTCTAAAAGAAAATTTCTCCTTTTTGCCAGAAAAAAAAATGGCAAAAATTTCCTATATTTATTCTAAATATTGCTACAAACAAAACATAGCAAACTCATTTAAACTCATTAATGAAGAAATTGATTTTGTTTCTTCAAGCAATGCATCACATGAACTAGCGATATCTAATGTGTCAATCCATAAAGCTAAGGCTGAAGGGGCAGCAGAAGCTTTCTTTGATCAAATAACCAAACGTTCTATTGAAGATTTTTGTAAAGTTTTTTTAAAACTTACTAATTATTTAGCTTGTGTACAAATAGATTGCACAAAACAATATCCCTCAATGCAAATTTTTATACATAAATATTGCAAGCTTTTTACAAATAATTCTCCAATTGACCAGGCAAATAGTTTAATAAACGATATTCCATTAATCCCTCTTGATGAAACTACTTCACATTTCTCCCTATCTTTTTTAAAAACCATTGTTAAAAATAATCAAATAGTAAGTAAAGAGTTACAAGGATTTTGTCTTCTGCTTATAAAAAACCTCTATTATTTCAATAGTGAGTCTACTGAAATCCTAAAAATCTTTATGGAAATCAGTTTACTTGAATTTAGTAGCGAAGCAAATTGTAAAATGCATAGCAACCTATGTAAAATTATTTATTTTTCAAAAAAGCAATCCGCTGATTCTTCTAACACTCATACGAATAAAAGTTTTTATTACGAATTAACTAAAGAAATTTTTGCTAAAGAGCAAGTTCAACTTAAAAACGATGAATTTTTGTTTTTTTCCTATCTTCTTGAAAATATAAAAAAAAGAAATATGGATGAAGATACATATATCTATTTTTTTTCTATTTATGCCGAAATAATCGATAAAATTTTACAAGAATTAGAACCTAGGATAAACGCTTTAGCTTATAACATGTATCTTCTTATGTTATTACTGTTTGTAAAAGAAATTCCATTTACGAAAATTAATAATAAGTTTTCTTTCGAACTCCCTTTGCCCTATTTTTTTAATTTAGGTTTTTTACCAAAAGAAGTGAGAGGTATTTTCGACTCTATATTTAATAATCAATTAAAAGATTACTCAAATAACCTGCACGGTTATTTTTTTAAAAATCCAAGTTATGAAAAAAGAAAAGCCATCATCTGTTCCTTTAATAAGATTATTGAAATTTTAATAACTAATAACACCATCGCAAATTTTTTGGACGTTATTATAAATTACTTAGCATGCGCTAAAACATTTGGACCAATGATTAGAAAAGTAGATATGCATTTGCAAGCAGAGGTTAAGGATAATACTAACAAATTGCAAATCATTTTAGAGGAAACATCAAAAAAATTACGAAAAAAAATTGCTAAGAAATAAATTACATATCGTAAAAAGTTTGAATACAATGGCTAGTTATTTTTCACATCAAGATTTTTTTGATCTATAGCTAAAGATACCATTTGTAGCTTCATCTTCATTTTGATAAGCGTATACAATTGTTTTAGGTACAGTTTCTTCACCTGTTGTAATACAACAAGAACAACTTGGGGTTCCTTCCATGCTGATAGTTATTCCGGCATAGCAAGATAAGATGGCTCCAACTATTGCAACGGATAGTCCTAAAATAGCTAATGGAATTGCAAAAAGAAGAGGTAATGTAACTAGGGCTACCAAACTACTAATTAACAAAACAGAAAAGCTAATCGGAGTGGCTATTTTATTAACTGTCAAGCACGTATCAATAACTTTAGTCAGTTTTTTATTAATCGGTTCAACAACTTGATGGTTTAATTTACTTTTTTTACAATCATTGATGTCATTATACATTTTTCTTAAAGATAAAAGAATAACAGGACGAGCAATATCACCGATAAGTGGCAATATTGACGTAATTTGAAAAGTCTTTTCTAAATGATTAATTTTACTCTCAAGTCTATCAAAACTAATAGCGCTCATAGTTTACCAAAATATTTTTTTCTCATGAGAATAGAGAATAAATATTAAGGTTAAATAAATTATGATTGATTACTTTATTAAACCGCGTTGAAGATCTTTTTACCATTCATAAAATGCTCTTTTAGCTCGTCGTTATCTCGTATAATTTCTTCTACATTATGCACAACTTGAGATGGATTGAAGGCTTGGGTTACATACTTAAAAGTAGAACCTTTTAGTTGTTTTCCAGAAAAATGAGGATAAAAGAGTGTTCCTTCTTCTTCAAATTCAAAAACATCTTTAATAGTAACAGGCTCATTAGATTTTAAATTATCGATATGTAAAAGAGTTTTAATTCGATCTAAAAAAGTCATACAGTCTTCTAAAGAGATAATCTTTTTTTTGTTTTGTAAAGAATAATGAAGAGTTGAGTCTTCAGACCAAGATTGATAGATAACCATTTCTACTCTTTTTCGATTTACTCTTTGCTCTATTACCAAGGCATGGAAAAATGTGCAACCATCCTCTTCTACCTTTTCATCTTGAATGCCTATCAAATATAAATAGCTGTTTTTTGATGAGACTAAAAACTGATTTACTTGCATGATCTTTTTAAGAGCATCTATTGTAATTTGATTAAAATTATAAAAATCGCTTGGCAAGGAATGAAAGAATTTTTTTGCATCGAAAGCAGAATTTTTCTCCAATTTATCGACTGCCTCTACTAATTCATGAGGAGGATTTAAACAAATTTCCTCTTTCCCTCCACTTTTGGATAAATAGGTATTTATACCAATTTGTGATAGCAAAGTTGGGACAGTAAAGGTTATCTCTTTCGACGTCGACTTAACCGTTATAGGAAATTGTTTAGTAAAAATGTAAAGGATTTTTTGACATACATCTTTAGGAACTAAAATAGAAACAACTGTAAAAGCATTATTTGTGCAAGAAGTTAGTAATTCATAGTAATTAGCACTTTTATGCTCTTTAAAAAAAGTATTTAGAGCCGATTGCATATACTGTTCCATGCAATTTTTGGCTATGTATTCTATACATTTTAAAGGCTGCTCAAAAAGCTTCACAGCAGACAAGTCAATTTTACTTTGGATAGTATAGTTGAGGGTTTGTATTTGCATAAATTAATAAGTGTAATATTAGATTTTTTTATATGTAGTTGAAATTGCATCCATGAGTAATTTAATAATATCAAAAAACTCTCTTTGTTTAGCTATCGATAACATTTTATCAAATTCATTTTCTGTTAACCGATTCTTTCTGAGCAAATATTCAACGATAGATAACTGACCTCTTTCGATTGCTAAACGTAAACCCGCTTTTATAATCAAATCTGGTAAAGCAAACTGTTCTAAAAAAAACTCTACAAAGGCAAAATTTCCAAGTTCGATGGCTAATCTAAAATACTTTCTCTGATCATTTTGGGAAAGATTTTCAAATAGTTCAACACTATGTAAAGAGTCTGTAACTATCATCTCTTCTCTAATATCTTCTCCCTTTTGCTCTTGGATAAAGGAAACAAGATATTTTTGTGCATCGGTTGCAAAAATAACCTTTGAAAGATTGATCATTTCCACTTGCCAAAAGTGAAGATTCTTATCAAAATAAAATTTTTCAATCGATTCTTTAAAAGAAGACAATATAGCTACCGCCTCTTTTGTCTCTTTTTCTACATTTTCTTTAACAGTATTAATTTGTTTAGCTAAAACATCGCGCTTCTCGACTAATTCAATTATCTTATTACCAAACTCAATAAAAGGTTCATTGATAAGTTGCATGGCAAAGTTATATAAAAAACTAGCGGTGTGTTTAAATCCTTTATTTTTAGCGTAAGCAATTGCTTGTTTTAAATTACCTAAATGGATTTTTTTACTTTTAAGAATGCTTTCAGTAAAAATGGTTGCATTCGTTTCATGAGTTATATTTAATGCATCGACAATTGAAAAAAGAGGGAGTTTGTCATCTTGCAGCAGTGTTTGAAAACTTCCAAAATGTCTAACTTTTAATGATTTTATTAATGCCATTTCTAAAAAAGTACCATCAATTTTATTTCTTTCTTTTAATTGCTTATACCCCAGTTGAAAGAGATAGGTGGGCGAGGTATCTAAAGCTTTTAAAATATCTTCTTCCCCAAAGGCTTTTCCATAAGTTTTAACAAAATAATCAGCTATTGGATAATACCCATTTTTTAAAGCGTCATTCCATAAATGATTAAAAGGAAGATTATCTTTTCTTTTTCCTAATGCTGTAAGCATTTGGTCTGCTTTCTCTTGCAGATTTAAATAGGATAGCCAAATGTAAGACAAATAATTTGGTTGATGATTTTTAAGAGAGATAAGTTTCAAAAATACATTTGAAAAGTTTGTTTGTAAGGTAAGCTCTAATAATATTCGAATTTGATGAATCGTTAATCCATCTTGAAAAAATGGAGATTCTAAAAAGCCGGTGCTATCTAATCGGTAAATGTATGCGTAGTAAACATATTTTATATCAACCAAGTGGATGTTTTTAGAAATCCAATCCTTTAAAACTCTTCTAATTTCAGGTTTATTTTGAGCTTTTTCCCACCCTTCACATATGACTTTAGATAAATTGATCTCTTTATCATTCAATATTCGAGATAAAAGATTTACATCATTTAAAGAAATCGCGCTAAAAAATAAGAAGTATGAAGGTGAGAGTTCTTTTTCGTAATGAATTGTTTTTTGAATTATTGCTATATTTTTGGTCTTAAGAGCTGTTAAAACGAGATCCTGTTTATTGGTGTGGATAGTTTCATTTCGTAATAATCGATCAAAAATCTCCAGATTTTCAGTTTCAATAGCTTTTTTTAAGGTGTTGTGGAGGTTTACTCCTTCAAACTTAACTTTTGTAAAAATATTTTTTGTGTTTTTTTTTGAATTACAATGAAGAGACCAATTTAAAAAGAATAAGAAATCTACGCTTTGTTTAACTTTATTTTGCCTTAGCAAGGCTTTTGTAACGACTCTATCTTCTTTATAGATCGCTAACAAAAGGGGTAGATTTTGCCGAGCTGTAGGATCGACTCTTTCGTCAGCCAGCAATTTTTCAATTATTTTAATCTTCCCTTTAAATATAGCCAAAATTAATAATTCATTATTATTTATAGAGGGATCAAAATGGTTTTTTAAGTATAAATCTAATACCTTTTCTATAGATTCTTCATTCGAATTCTTTAGGATATTATTTTTTAAAAAAATGTAACCAAATGGTTTATCAACTCCCACATTTATATCTTTTTGCATGATCCTTTCCTATAAAATTGGTTACAATTATCTGTAGTAGGCTTAATTTTTTACAATTAATTCCTTTTCTCAAAAGAACTGTTTATGTAAATTTATTATTTACTTAAAGAGTTGAGTTTATAATTGATTGTTATTGCCATACAGAGTATTATATCGTTTAAATTTAGTTTTTTGGAGAGATTTAAATGGCAAAAAAACGTGAAAACATTAAAATGAAAAGTTCTGAGAGTGATCATCACTATTACACTAAGAAGAATAAAACTAACACTCGCGAAAGAATTGAACTAAACAAATTCGATCCAACTGTTCGCAAGCACGTTGTTTATAAAGAAACAAAGTAAATTTTTAAGCTGGGCAGCTTTTAATTGCCCAGCTTTT
>JGI26530J50255_1002689_pt1 | contig 10180 bp, 16 predicted proteins | sample ThiBiot_500_plan_2_FD_50255 | JGI IMG/M metagenome (IMG submission 50255) | reverse complement strand
CTTTTTACAACCTTTTAACGCGCTATTAAAGGTAGGTGAAACCGAAGGGAAAGTTAGAACGAATGGTCGGAATCGGGTATTGTGTGAGCTCAAAAAGTACTGTAAAATCGTTAGAACGCATGTTCTCAATTGATTAAACCATTTAACTTAAAATAATGGTAGCGGAACAGGGGTAATGACATGTCCACAACAACCGATAATTCCAGGTCAACCGACCTTTTAGCGCGGAACATACGACATTTTATCAACTTTTGCAAAGCAGAAAGCCTCAGCCGACAATCGATTCAAATCTACCAGGTTAGTCTCGATTATTTTTACTGGTGGTGCACTCACCTGGGAAACGTGCCGCTCGACCCGAAAGAGGTAACGTTCGAAGACATCATCGAGTATGTGGTGTACCTCAAGACGCCGCAGGAGGCCCGTTGGGGCCTCAAGGTAAGGCGAGATAAGCAAAAGCTATCGGTCGCCTCCATCAACACCTACATGCGCGGTTTGAAGGTGTTTTTCAACCACCTGGAATCAAAAAAGACGATTGTTAAAAGTCCCATTCCACGTGACTATAAGGTGTTCAGCAAGAAGGACCCGCTTCCCACCAAATTTCAAAAGAATCTGGCCCAGGAACAAATCACCAAGATTTTTACCTACCTGACCGACCCGGAAAACCTGTCCCGGTACACCGGCTATCGTAACCTGGCTATCGTTTCCCTGCTACTCGATAGCGGGATGAGGAAGGGCGAGTTGCTCTCGATAAAACTGGGGGACTTCGATTGGGAGAATTCCAGGGTCTTCATCAACGGGAAATCGGGCCCGCGTACCTGCTTTTTCAGCCCCTCGACCGAACAGGCGCTAAACTTTTATTTTGATGACTACCGCTCGAAACAAAGGGATTATATGCACGAGACCGACCCGTTCTGGTTTACCTCGGACGACCATCCCCTGACCTATGAGGGTATCACGACCTTTTTAAAAACAGTTAAACAAAAGACGGGTGTGCATTTTAGCGCCCATAGTTTACGCCACACTTTTGCAAGCCTGATGGTTGAAAAGGTCAGCATCTACGATTTAAGTAAACTGTTGGGGCATAGTAGTGTGGCGATTACCGAGGGTTATACGCACAACTCGGTGGAGAGTATGCAAAGAGTCTTCACCAACAATTCCCCGCTCGCTACCTATGATTACGGGCAGTTAAAGGTGAAGACCCGGCGCGGGCGTCCTAAAGGCGCTAAGAACCTAAAACGTGGAGAAGATGAAGGGTAGGCAGGCAGGTGGCACGGTTCAGGAGCGGCGGCGGCGCAACCCTGCCACACCAACGAACCCGGCCAGGCCGACCAACCCGCCCGCGCCTATCCATAGACCGATAATCGGCTCGTGCAGGCCGAACAGGAGGGCGGGTAGGGCCAGCAAAAGGATGATACCGGCGGTTATCAGGTTTTTGGTAGAAATGGGTAGCATGGCTATTCTTCTTAATCGATTTCAAGTGAAAAGCGTGTAGGCGAGCTAGGCTCGCCATCATCCGAACAAAGTGAGGATGATGCAGTTACTACTATGGTTATCTTAAAATGCTTATAATTAACTTGCTTGTCACTCCCGTGCCTATTTTGAAATTCCAGAAGTATAAAATTTGAATTTCAGTAGTAGCTGGTTTGAACTACCGAAGTTACTCGTTTGAACTACCTTTAGTCTTCCCTTTGAACTGGTCAAATACTTCATAACGGTTAGACATTCCTAAACCGCGCCTTTTAACACTGATTAGGCCATCCCTGGCAAGGTCTTTTAAGGTTTTCGAAAGAGTAGCTCGGCTGACCTGGGCCTGTTCACAAAGTAATTCATATCCGGGCCAGGCGTTGTCATTGACGCCCTGGTAACTTAATAGAAGCGCGTAAATTACCTTGTATTCGGCTGGTCGTGGTGCCCTTAAAATCCAGTCCGGCATTTGCCTGAAATATCCTCCAGTTCCTGAATCAATAGCTTCTTTTTGGACTGTCCCCATACCTTTGTAAGGTTTGGGTTTGCGTGGTACCCTGGTTTTAGGTTTTGGTTCTGGTAACTGACTGTTAAGTATGTTTTCAGCCTCTCTCAAAACATCCGGCGTTCTTACAGTTTCTAATTCTTCCGATTGTAAATAATTTACCCAAGCCTGCCAAAACCTATCACCTGGATTATTATTCATTTTATTGATAGACCACTTCAAACTACCATGCCAGGCATTTTTATATTGGGTCAGGTTGTTTTTATCCGGGTGATAATATTTTTGGAGTTCGTCCCACATAGCATCACGTTTTGCGAGATTTACCGCCTTTTCTACCTTACTATAATTAATCATCTCTTGCCCTACCTGATATAATCTAACTATAACCTGATATAATTTGAAACGTTGGTGTAGGACGTGACCCTACACCAACAATTAAGCCGCCACCGGACTAGCTTCTGCGTGGCGGCTTTGTTTTGGGCTTTTCTCACCTTGGCGGTATTTTAGCCCATCCTCAATTAAAACTTGTATCTCCGCATTTAGCGAACGTTTATTAGTTTTTGCTTCTTCAACAACAGTTTCATGTTGTTCTTTTTGCATTCGCAAAGTAATGCGGACTTCATCAGGATTATCCCCCACCTTGCCCTCCTTTCTAAGAAGATTTACTGACACTACTTTAACACTAAAAAGACATTAAATCAATACCTAAACCTATTGACAATGACACTATTTTGGTGTTACAATAGTGTCATCAGTAGTAATGATGCTGTACCCACAGTTAAAGCCGCAAGGCGAATGGGTTTCGGCTCAACCGAGCCTAACAACAAAACTTCTCTCAGCAGCAACAGCAGCGGAAAATGATTGGAGCTACGGGCTCCAAAACAAGTCAAGTGGTGCAGGGACACATACAAGGGGAGAGGCGGGTAACACCGCCTCGAACAAATAAAAGAGTGGGAAGAAAAGATGTTAGTCCAGACCGAAATGTTTTCAGCCAAACAGAGTTACAACGCGATTACCTTCAGGCTTGAAGGCATCCCGGTTATCTATTACCAGTTCTTTGGCACTCAACCGGTCACTATCCAACCGGGCGATTTCATCCGTTCGAAGATACTTTCGATGGTTTGTGGTTTCGTGGCCGAACGGGTTGAATTACACCTGGGTCGCAATGGCAAACTCCCCGGATACCGGGTCCGGCTTGCCGATGGTCGTATTGATTTTATCCCGGCGGATGTCGCTGAACTGATAGGTTAAGGAAGGAACGGGGCCACTATGTACGAATTAACATTAAGCAGTCGCAAGCAGTTGGAACGGGCCAGCCTGCGCGCTCAGGCCGAGAAACCGAGAATAGAAGAGGTCGGGATAGGCGTCTACAAGGTCTGGTCGTCCGACCCGGCACGGCCCTGGCACTGGTACACGACCGGGGTCGAGAGGAACGCTGACGGGACGCTAACGGTTTGCTGCACCTGTCCCACGCAGAACCACTTTTGTAAACACGCTTCCGCCATTCTTCCGCATTACCTTATGCGGGAACGGTTGGTAGCCGAAGAGGTGGACTGGCGGGCCAGGATGCAGGAAATGAGCGATGCTGAATGGAGCGAGGTTGAACTTCGCGCCGAGAGCGAAGCTATCCTGGATAGCGTGAGGGAGATGTTGGAGCGGGACCGGCTAGACGTTTTCGGTTATTAGAGGAGGGGAAGATGGTTTGGACTTACGATACCCGTCTGGTAGCCGAAAAGGATTGCCAGGAATGGGCGGAAGATTTCAACGTCGCGGTGGCGGCGGTCGAGCGTGAAGGTGTCCTGGTGGACGCCTGGGACGAACTCGAAGAGATTGACGCCCGGCTAATGGATGAAACGCTCGACCAGGCTACCTACCAGATGTTAGCCGCCAGGCGGGACCTCCTGGGGAGTTTGGTGGACGCGATAGAGTTTGGAGGATAATAGGAAAGCTATTCGGTCTTAACTTTAGTAACTATTAGAAAGGATAATTTTATGACAACGGATAGAGAACCATTTATTGCAGATGCACACTTCTTTGACCTGGCTGCTTGGGCTGAGTCATTCGGGGTGACAGATAAGTATAACTTCGCCCGCCTTATTCGCAACTACGGGCACTTTGCTAACCAGTGGTATACCGAGGGTAAAGAGTTCAAAGTTTGCCCCCAATGCAAAGGTCAGGGTGCGAAAGATTGTGAACGTTGCGGGGAATGGGGATTTATCCAAGAACCTCAGTGGCCTGGAAATAGTCTAACAAGATAATAGGTATTAGGTTAGGTAAAGAATTAAGGAGGTAACCGGTTGAAAATCACTTCCGTCCATATTTGCGAGTACAGTTTCGATGACCTCTGCGAGCTGGTAGACCGTGACCTGGGGGGCCCAGGGGTTGCGCCGGACGAATAAAACGCCGGTTTCCAAAACGGTCGAGGGAAAGGAAACGTGGGTGTTTGAAGCTACCAGCACGGGTGGGCCCGGTACCGCAGCAGTTAAACCAAAAGGGAAGGGCGGGCGACGGAAAAAGGTCGAAGTAGAGGAGACGGCGGAGGTGGTGGCGTCGTCCGGTGCCCCTTTTCCAAACCAGTCCGACCCGAGCCAACTTCGCTTGTAACCTTCCCGGAACCGACCAAGATAGACCCTAAAATCTTGAAAACCGTTTTCAGCCCTGGAGCCGGTCCGACCAGGTTGACCGTTGTAGACTGTGATAGAAATGTGCATCACTTTAAGACCGGGTGGAAGGGGAAACGCCCGGATTGCGGCCATACCGTCGAGTATAAGAAGTGCAACAACTGCGGGTTCATCGCCTGGTCGGATTGTAAAATTTGCGCGCACCGGGCCGCCACCTTGACCAAGTTCGGTATCACCGGGGCGAAATCCCAAAGGAATCAAAATCAGAAATAGGTTGAAAGGAAAAAGGAAACAAATGACTAACCCTGATTTTTCAAATTTGAAAAAAGGTGACACCGTCCTCTACTATGCCAGGAATAGAACTCTGGTTGAGTACGAGGTGGAATCAGTTGCAGCGGAGAAGCTACCGAATCAAAATCACCAGGAATGGTTAAAAGAACGGTTTGAAGAGTTGCCAGAAGGGCGAGAGCTTTTCTTTTATCTTTTGCGTTCAAAATCCGAGTATGCTGACCACGATTTAGGACCGGGTTGGGGTCACCGTTGGATGTATCAGGAATCCGCCACCCCTGAAAAATTGACCAAGGCGTATCTTGAAAAGGATAAGAAACTCAAATCTTTTACTTGTCGTGGTCGAGGTATTGACTACCATACCACCGATTTTGAAGAAACCATTTATGCCGAAAGCGAACAGGAAGCTCTTGAAGTTTTCGAATCGCATATTCGAGATAAATGCGACGATGTTTTAGTCGATAGCGAGGGTGGCCCGTGGGCCGAAGAAATATTACCCGAAAATTTAGAAAGTGAAGATTCAGAAGATTAACCTCCCTCCCCTCCCCCTATTTCTCCTATCTACTCTAACAGCCAAACCAAGCAAGCGTCGTTCCAGGTCAAGGGACGGCGCTTTTATCATGTCCACCTGCTACCAAAATTTCCTACAAATGATTATAGAAAATTCGTTCTAAACGTGGTATAACGGAACCATCCTTTTACACGGACGATTTACAAAAGTAAAAGAAAGGGACCACTATCATGCTTAATTCGGTTGCCAAACCGGTCGGTAAGAAACCGGCCGCCAGACCTGAACGCAAAATCCCCACCTTTATCGACCTGCCCTGCGGTTGTCGCTATAGCCCGGTCTATCTCCAGGTCACCCATATGTGTCCGGTCGCCCGGCAGCTCTTTCAGACCATCCTGGCCGGTGGCCCTTACATCCCGGCGGACGATGAAAACCCTCGGACCCGCGCCTACTCGGAACACATCACAAGCGGGTTGGAGCTGTTGGAATTGGAAACCGACCAGGACACCTACTAATGGACGGCCTGAGTGATGACGAGCTGGAACGCCTGCACATGATAGGCGACCGGATTCGAGCAACCAATCCCGGCCTCAAGTTGGATACGGAGTCCAGCTTTAAGGAAGGGTCACCCTACTACCCCTGCCACCTGACCCTACCGAATGGAGCGCGCATCGGTTCGGTCTACCACACGTTCGTGTGGGATGGTCTGCTTATGGCCTCGGCCCGGTCGGACGAAACATTTATGCTGCAAATAATCAAGCGGTTACTGGACGAACGGAAAGGGCAGGAGCGGGAAAGAGAAGGCCCGCCCGGCCCCCTGCCGCCCGGAGGAGCAGGCGGCAGATGACCGAACGGTCAAAAGAAAAGAAAAGGATGGATGTGGTTCGAGGTGCGGTTAGGCGGCTTTGATGTGCGCGGCCATCCACTCGTAGCCGATTAGCAAACCCTGAATCCGGTAGGCCGGGTCGGTGACGGTTTTGTCGTAACCCAGGACACCGCGTTCGAACACCTGGATGGTGATGGTCTTGCCCGTCGGGTCGGTCCAATCCATTTCTTCGGAAATGGGCAGGCCCAGCGGGTGGGGTTGGCCTGGCACGTTTTGGGCGTCCCATTCGGTTTTGAAGCCGCCGCCCAGGGTGTGGCCGTTCATCTGGACGGCATAAGTGCTTTGAGAAGTGTTGCTCATGGTATCTCCAAAATAGGTGATGATTGCGCCAGCGGCAGCGCTAGCTATTTTTGTTTGCATCGAGGGGTTTTGCAGGATGGCGCGGTCCTGGTCGTTTGTATGCGCCCCGTGTTCGACTATCAGGCGGGTCACCTGGGTGGCGACCGACGCGGTTACCCGGAAGATACCCAACCGGTAGCCGGACAGACCCACGCCCGTCGACTTCTCGCTCATGAGGCCCGCCTGGAAGACCGGGATACCGGTAGCCGCACTTATGGCCTGGCAGATGCGCGCGCCCAGGACGTTACGGACGGTCAGGTCGATGTCGGACAGCCAGTCCGGGTAGATGGCGAAACAACCGCGAACGCGAACGTCACCGACGCCCTGGGTGTGACATTCCAAAAAGAGGTCGGCCACCCAACCGGCGCGAGCCCACTCGACCACCTTGGCCGCCACATCGTCCAAGCCGCCCGGATACATTCCCATGCCGTCGTCGGGTGTGATGACCCGGACGTCGTGACCCTGCGCCCGGAAGAACCTGGCATACTCGCGACAGAGTGGGCCGGTTATCGCATACTCGATGGGCGAACCACCGTCTTTGTTATGGTGACCAGCCGCCAGGGCAATCTTTAAAATCTTCTTACTCACTGGATTTTTTACCTCTTGAGATTGGCCCGGCTGAATCCAGGCGTTCATCAGTTTGACTACCGAAGCGATATATTGGTCCGGTTGGTTGCCGTCCCCGGCCGGGGCGAACACCGGGATGATTTGCCCGACCGTCCGGTAACCGTTGCGACCGTAAACGTAATCGGGTTCGACCAGCCGGGCCGCCAGGTCCTTAAACCCTTCGAACCAACCGGGATAACGGACGAACTTACCCTTGACCGTATCGACTACCATGCCATTGCCCAGGATGGTCGAGCGGGTATTACCGGGGTTTTTATTAGTCACGGCCAGGCCGACCGTCCCGAAGGCAGATTCGACGGCAAAGATGGCGAGAAGGAAGGCCGGGTCAACCTTCTCGCGAACGATGGCGTCGTAAATCTGAGGTGCATCGACCAGGGCCGGGCTGGACGCGCTTTCCAGGATGGAGGCGAATTGGTTGGCCGAGATGCGCGGGGCTACTCCGATGACCTGGGTGTTGCGGTCAATCGCCATAGGTCCGGCCCTCCAGGTCGTCGCTGAGTACCCCGTCAGTTAACCACCCATGATAGCGTTCGGTAAGGATTGACGGTCGAGCAGTCAGGTTCGGCACCTCCCCACTCACTGCCCAGCCTTCGATATCGTTGGAGGCTTTCTGGTCGATACACCAGATATGGCCGTCCGGTAGTTTGATGCAGATGGGGTCGCGTTTGTCGTAATCTTCCCGCAGGTATCTATCGCCAAAGAAACGACCTTCCGTGACTTTACCGACCTGTTCGGGCGTACCGGCCCACGGTTCCTTGTAGTAGTGGGCATACCACGTGTCGCCAGGTTTTCGGTCTGCCCAACCGACGCCCTCATCGTTATCGACCAGTCGTAACTTCCAGGCCATCAGCTCGCCTCTTTCCCCGGCACCTCACCGGTTACGGCGGCCTTGTTAACGGCTTTATCAACCTGTTTGTGGTCTACCCTTGTAAGGATATAGGTCGCGGCACCTGTGATAGCACTCACCAGTACACCGCGCCAATTCCAGGCATCAGGGTCGGTGGCTAGTACATAGCTGGCGATGGTGCCAAGCACAAAAATACCGATGCCTTGCCAGATTGCATGTATTTGTCCGAAAACATTGGTCCAAAAATTATCCACTTGCTTTACCTCCTGATAAATCTCTACCGTCCGGTAGCTCCAGTTCCCCCGTCCCGCGACGGCGGATATTCTCAACTTTATTGACTGTCTCAAGTTCGGTAACCCGGTCCTGTAACCTCTGGTTTTCAGCTTTAAGTTCGGCCATCTGAGGAGGCCATTTCTTGGCTTCTCTAACCTGGTCTTCCAGCCATGCTATCCGTTGGCGGCTGTCGTCCCGCTCCTGCTGGATGTTGTCCATAAGTTCTTCGTAAGTCTTTATCGTATCGTTGGCACGGGTAAGAGCGATTTCGGCCACTTCAAGTTTTGCCATTATTTGTTTGATGGTTTCGGTGTACTGGGTTTCGAGTTGCCTTTCCTTCTCGGCATACTTCTTTTCAAGCTCTTTTAATTTGGTCTCGTAATTGGCCTCCATCGCTTTCAGAAGCTGGTCGGCTTTGATGGCTGATTTTTCTACATCCTCTACCGCTTTATCGGCCTTGTTTTTCCAGAGGTCAGGCAAGTTCAAATCCTTCAACTTTTTCCATAAAAAGCGGGCCAAAAACCCCACGATACCTAAAATCAAGGCGACGGCAAACCTGGTCAACACCGATGCCCAGTCCACGTTATGCAACAGGTTAGAAAAACCGTCCGGTTTTATCTGTAGTTGTAGCTGCTGGAAGACATTGAATTCCTGGTTCATCCATCCCCTTGCTTTCGTTGTGCGTTTGTTTAGCCGACCAGCCGGTAACGGAACGCGCCGGCCATCAGTAGCTTCCCGGTCGCGCCTGTAACCTGGAAATCGAAGTTGGCAGCGTCGATACCGGGAGTAGCAGGCGTGGTTACAAAATTATTGTTGGCCCTGGTAAACAGGTAACTGGTCCAGGTTGAAGCCGCTATCGTTTTGGTGTCCCTCGCCACCGCTACCGTCCCGGCTTGCAGGGCAAAAGGCGAAAAGGTCCAGGAATAGAAGATACTGCCGGAACCCGCGACCGCCTGCCAGAGTTTCAAATAAAGGTCTTCCGGCATAAGCGAGATGTTCGGTAGACTGGCCGTTGCAAAAGCCCTGGTAGGGGTTGGTAAGACAGTCGGGTAGGTCGCGTTGACACTGCCGTCATAAATAAACCAGATTGGATGGCTAAAAAGCTCGGTCGAAAGCCACCGGGTGCCGTCACAAAAGAATTCGGTATTATCCGAAGTGCGCCAGCGCCGGAACCCGGCCAGCGCGGCGCTCGGTGCAGGGAGAGCGGCCACCGCTTTGACCATATCCTTGTGAAACTCGCTGATAAAGCGACTTCCAATCGGGGGATTGCTCATACTAGGCACCTACCCCCTGCAACCGTTCCAATATGGCGGCTTTCAGGTCCCCGGCGCTTTCCGGTGTTATCGTTAGCGTCCCGCTATCGTTATCCAGCTCGGCCCCGGTCATAAGGAACATCGAAGTGATGGCCGAGTCACCTGCCGAGGTACCGGTCCCAGCTTCGGTCGGCCAGGGCGTGAAGCCGTTGATTTGAATCCAGTCGTCACCCCGTAGTTTCGAGTTGGGGATTTCCTGCCCTTCCAGCGTGTCGAACACAACATAGTCCTGGTCGATGACGATGGAGTCGCTCGTGTTAGAGGTCCTCTGCAATTCGTTGAGAAGGGCCTGGCCCGCCGCCGTTGCGGTCGCCGCATCCGTCCCGTCCGGGTAGGTGTTGGACAGGTCCAGCACCTTCGTCCGCAGGAAGTTGGTGATGGTGCCCGCGCCCGTGTAGTCGATGCCCAACGCTTTGGCGAAGGCGCTCGGCCCGCCGGTAGGTAAAAGCAACCGCTGGAGCGTGCCGTCAATACTATCCTTGTAACGGACCTCCACCTGGGTGAAGATG
>JGI26530J50255_1002682_pt1 | contig 10188 bp, 12 predicted proteins | sample ThiBiot_500_plan_2_FD_50255 | JGI IMG/M metagenome (IMG submission 50255) | reverse complement strand
GAAATGTGTTCTCTGTCTGTTTGTTTATTCATTCGTTGGTGTGCCGATTTGCGAGACTGGACGATGAGGTTTAATCAAAGCAGCAATTGTCGAGTATTTGCCACCGATTGTTGGCGATGGAAGATTGTTCGTTTTTGGTGATGAGTCTTGTGCCTTAAGAAAAATCAAATAAGATCGGATAAAATGAAGACACGCGCGACTTACANTGAGATATTTATGTTCTGGAACAAATGCTGAAGGTGGTGATGCTGTTGAATCACGAGAGATACGATCGACATGAGCANTGGATGAATTGTAACCGCTGGTTGGCGATGTTGATCGACTATTGTTTTCTTTGACTGATGGAGATGAATCACGTGAATGATGAGCATGTGGTGTATTTTCGTTTGAAGATGTTTGATCGATAATTGGCGTTTCGGAGACGAGTTTAGCTGTTGTTAAATCTTCGTTAGCATATAAATAAGAATTGATTTCGCCGAGAGTCAAACGAGCGAAGTTTTCTATTTGGAAAAAAGACAAAACAAAATTCAATTTGATTTTTCTTTTTGTTTGCAAAACAAAAAAAATAATTACCACTGATATCTGCTGATTGTTCTTGAGTAACTTGTCGTTGAAAAACATCCGAATCGACAGGCGATGGACTTCGACTACGTGGTTTATGGTCCAGTATTACAGTTGGCATTTCAAGACGTTCGATTGTTGTTGAATTCGTACGTTTCGGTGGCGAAATTACCGGCATATCGAGAAGAGCCGATGTTGCATGTGGATATACAGTTGTTTGTTCATCTGATTTAGTCGATTCGACAAGTTTTTCGAAACCAATTTGACTAATCGGTCGTGATTTCTCGGCATCCTGATTTAATGGTTGTTCAGGTAGAACATCATTACGCCATGGAAACATTTTTGGTACTTCGTCATTCGTAATTGCACTTGTTTCGGCTCGGAGAGCATTGTCATTCGAATGAGCACGTTGTCGAACTTGTTGCTGAGGTGCAGCAAGGTCACTGCCGTAGGATGAACGACGTGCAGGTCGATTTTCACGTGCTGGCTGTTCAGTTGTCATCGTCACTCCACTGATCAAACCATGAACACCGAATTGTCGTGTGTAACATGTTTTACAATAGATTTCACCTTTGTGTTCGGATAAAGTCGTGGCATCCAATTTACGATTACATGTTTCACAACTGAAACAACTCGAATGAAATGACTAAAGAAACAGATCGATGAATTTCGAGACAACAAAGATGAATTTAGTGTGTACATACACGACCAGCTCCAGTTTTTTTCTCAGCAAGATAGACGTTCTTCGAACATCGTGCACATTTCTCGGCACCACCACCGTAATGAGGCATAGCGTTTGTTTGTTGTGTACCGTGAATTTGTCGTGGTTTGATTGTTGGTTTCAATCCACCGATGGCACTAGACAAAAAATGAGANATTTCTAATGAAAGAAACATACTTTTTCTACAGTCGACTATTAAAAGTTCTCTCTTTCCAANGTCNCTTTCGATTACTCATTTTATTTTTCATTGATACTTACTCATTATGGTAATATGTCGCAGTAACAGTTGACATTCTTTTTATTTTCGATAGATCAATTTTTTGGACATTAAAACAGTAGTTGTACCTATTTATAATAAATGACACCTACGCATTTCGCTGTTTGTTGTGTTTTTTTCTCGTATGACTGTACACATAGAGAAAACGAAAGAACGTTTTAGAAATGTACACATGTGAATCTTTGGACTGACTCATTTTTCAGGTGAGAATTTAGATGAATCACAAAAAAAGAATGACGAATCGATACGCAAAATTATGTACGTGGGATTGAAATGATGCGCAAAAAAAAACAACGAATTAGTCACTTACAAGACTGGTTCAGACATTTGAATAATGATGTATATCGTCAGAAGGATAATATTGTAAATGATGCCCTATACTATTTATAAAGTTTAAGTATAAGAAAAGAAGAAAAAAAAAGAATATCGACATTGTACGAATGGTCTATAGATAGTGTCATGAATAGACCGATTGATTGATTGAGACTGTTTACATCACAGCAGATGATTTCAGATCGAGGTATTACATTTTGTGATATTCTCAAAATTTTAATTATGAACAAAAAATAAAGAATTCGAGGATGAGAATTTTGTCGTTTCTATACATCATTGAGTCATCATACGTACGTAGTGTATCGCTGACTCATTCATACATAGAATAATAAAAGTGATGATAACAACAACAGAAGACTATTCTGCTTCTTTTCGGAGGTCGACTATCTTGCATATGAAAAAAATACGACCTGCCACATGCTAAAAAACTCTATACAAGCAAGCTGTGAATATGAGTGATAGTCTACGTGCGTTAGCCAACGCTAGTTTGATGCCATTGCCAGAGAATTCCGAGGATAAAGACGAAAAAACAAGTGATTCAAATAGTCTATATCCTGTTTTGAATGAAACTAAACTAACGCCTTATCCATCACTTGTGGAATTACAAACTATGATTCATGAACAACCAGCAGATACGACAACGATTGTCCGACCACCATCGATCGAACCGTTAAAAAATTTTCTCGAAAAACGTGCCACTACAATCGAAGCATTGAAACAACTTCGTATTCGTATGGCAAAACATATAAATAATTGTAAAATTTCGAATACAGTCGGTAATTCGGCATCGATTATTGGCGGAATTCTGTGCTTTATTTTTCCACCTGTTGGCGTGCCTGTTCTTCTCGCTGGTAGTGCAACGAGTCTTGGTAAATATTAAATTTCATCATAAATAATTGATCGAACTCTCAAATTCTCTTTTATAGGAACAAGTATAACAGAAAGTGTTATCGAAAAACGTCTTCGAACTCAATACACTGACTTAATCAAAGAAGATTCTGTAGCCATGAAAATCTGCGAATCCAATCTAAAAGATATCACAACTTGGCTTATTACAGTCTATTCTCTCGGTTATTCAGTTTCGAAAGCCGGTGTTAATTTCTTGAAACTCTCCGAATCGATTCAAGCTGCTACAACATTAGGTACATGGAGTGAATTAATAACTCAATTGCCATCATTAGCAAACGCTCTTTCAACTGGTGCTAAAACAGCCGGAACAATCAGTGGAAAAATTCTCGGNGTATCAGTGATNATATCCGTTGCTGATCTTATTCAAACATGGATATCAAAAAATGCGACATTAACATCAATCGATCGAGACATTGAATTACTCGAACAACAATTAGTCGAACTAAAACGTATTGCCGATGTGTATCATGCTTAGATTTTAAAATCGTGTGACTTCATTTGTAGCCGGTAGATGAACATCATTTGAATGTCGAAATTTCCAATTGAAATAAACAATAGCACAAGCCATGCCTGATATAATTCGAGTAAAAAAACCGGACAAAGCCATTGATAAACCCATTTTTTTATTATTATAAACTTTACAAGTTCGTCGACCATAACAATCCGTCAGCCAAACTAAACATGTCTTGTCGAAAACTAAACCGAATACTAATGGACCGGTTGTTTGTCCTAATACTCGAACGATTGTTTGACGAAGAGCAAGTGCCATGTTTTGAAATGATAATGGAACACTATATAAAAGTACTCGTAGGAGAGGTACTTGAATAAATGCAGTGCAAAATACAACAAATGTAGCACCGATCATTGCTAATGCAAATATACCAATGCCTAAGAAAATTTAATTGTTTCTTTTTAATAAAAGTAAATAAAATTTTTACAAGGTATTCGTCGAAATTCACATGTTGATTCGGTAAGAACAGTACTGTTTGCACAATTACATGATGAATAATAATTGGTAGTATTATCATTCGATATTGTTTGATTCGTACAACCGAAATGACATGGTGAAAGATACATTTGATCAGGCTTATTGATATTACAAACTAATTTACAAAATATTTGTTTTCTTTCGAGTTCAAATAAATACGAACTGATTTGGTTTTTTTTTGCTTTACCTGGATGATAAATATTACGACAACATGGTGTATTGTCAAATAAACAAGATGAATTCTCAAAACGTAGTTCCGGACAAGTTAGAATTAGAAAAAGAAAGAGAAATGACGAGCCAATTAGAATAATTGTACAAATACGTGCACATTGAATCGGTGTCCATGAATGTTTATTCATAAAATAAGCTCCTAATGGACAGCCAATAATAACTGAGAGTAGAGCAATGGCACCGGTGATTAATGTTGCAATAGATATATCTAACTGATATTGATATTCGAAATATTTAGTTATGAATGGTACGAATCCTAAGATGAAAGTTTTTCTTTTGTTGTTCGAATATTTCTACACATTTTCGTTCATTTACCTTTCAACAAAACACCTTCGAATAGATTGATAATAACAATAAAAACGTATCTTGTATTTTTCAAAAGTTGACACATGATAGAAAGCATGTTTTTCCAATTGACTGTGTTCGTATCTGGATTTTTTGATTGAACAATGATTGTCGAAGGTATGGAATTGTCAGTAATGGGTATATCTGATGAAAAACCACGATTGATAACATCTTCCGATGATGGTTGATTTTGAGCTGTGAAATCAAGACATGATTCTGATAGAATCGTATCTACAGTTGCACGATCTTGTTGAATAGTTTGATTACTCTCACTCGTTGAATTGTGTTCACCAGGTATTTGATAATTCGGTAGGCCAGATACAAATATTCCGATGATAAAACATAGAATTCCATAAATAATATAAGGTAACCACCAACAGCCAATCCATAACGGATGACTTGGCCTCAACCATGTTGGTAATCGTCGTCGATAATTAATTTTCGTATAGAGTGATAAAAATCTTCCCGTTGCAACAATTCCAAGTGCGCCGCCAATAGTTCCAACAGCAAAATAAATCCCTTGGCAATAAGCAGCCTTCTCTTTTGAAAATATTCGTTCGATATAAGCAACTCCAATCGTAAACAGAGCTACACTACCGATACCATTAATAAAATTACCAAGATACAAAAGTATTTTCGCATGTTGTGAAACACTTGACATCTGCTCGTTATTTAAACATGATAGATCAACTTGACATTGAAAAAGAACATTTTCAGAATTGAAAAGATTTTGCGTTTGATTCGAAGAATATTTTGATTTCATGTCAGGATTAAGAAAATTACTTGAAGCTATTAAAATATTTCCAATTGAAACAATAATCATATTTAATGAGAAAAATACAGGCGATGAATAGAAATTTCCTAAATAACCAACCAATGGTGCTGAGACAACAGTAGCTAAATCATAGAGAGCCAAAAATAGACCTGATTGAACACTATTTAAATAGAAGACACGTTCAATCGTTGAGATAACAGCATTGTTAGCGCCATTAACAGAAAAATTTTGAATAAATGTACAAATACACAAAATGCTATAGGCAAATAATGGTTGACTGATTATTCCATTACAACGAAAATTTCGCCAACCATAGAGATTATATCTCGTATGTAAATTAGTATTCACTGTTGGAGAAACCATTGTTGATAAGATTGTCTGCAAAAAGAAAAACAAGAATCAATCTTTTCTTTTCTTTTTCTTTCAGTTTTGATTAAGAACTAAGATTATTTATTTCCTTCTGTGAATAAACTTGGAAAGAAAGAAAAAAAAAGAACTAGGCTCTTCTTTTTCCCTTCTCTCAAAAATGTGACCCACATCGATAAGACTTCCGATGGAAGACTTACATATAGAATGAGGAGAAAGTGTTACCATGACGTTGCTTCCAGAAATAGACGCAATGATAAAAATATGTTGAACTTTAATTGTTGATACATTGTCTTCTCCATTCTATTTCGTCATATTAAATCATCGCGGAATACATAATTGATAATAAAAAAAAGAGATCACTCGTTTTTTTTCAATCACATTAACCTTGACAATCGCAAATAAAACCCGAATGACAGAAAAAAAAATACCTCGCCCTATATACTAATAAAAAAAAAGACCTAACTGCATGCATGATGTTGATTTATGCCAATATATATTCACGTGAATTACGATCATAAATATGTACGTATGCAAAAAAGAAGCATATTGATGAATGTGTTTACGAAATCAGATCAGAAATCATTAAAGGCCAAATAAAAAATGCCTGAAATTTCACATATTCTCCGATATTAAGATTTAATAAAAGAGCGCATTCAATTTTTTTTCTTTTTTTTGAATGAATCGAATTATTCTCTTTTTTGTTATTTGTTATTCTCAGTTTATTCTTTCGATATCTCATCCTTTTCGGTAATATAATCGAGTAAAACTGAATTCTATTNTCGTTTTGTCGTTAGAATTCGTATTATTACATGGAATACAGCACAACTTGTACCTGATTGTNCTCGATTTCAAGAACTTGCTTTCACATCGCTATCAGATGGCAAAACACCTGATTTACTCGTATTTGGGTACAATGATTTATAGTCATGAAACTATTGAAATNTCTTTTCCTTCTGCTGTAGATTTCAAGAAGCAGGGAAATTATTGTCAACACTGTTGTCAGTATCTCTTGCAGAAAGTTTACGACTTTGTATGGAAAAGAATAATTATCAGCAGATTATCTCCGATTATATTGGAAATCCAACGAGTCAACCAATATTGCTTTGTATTTATGTTTGGAATAGTCAATCACAACGTGTAAAACTTTTGAATTACGGCATCGAACCAACTTTAAAAGTCAATGGGGTAGCGTTTTACTTTGAAAATATAATTAGACTAAAATCTACACATTTATAGCATGTATATGGTTCTAGATTTTTTGGTAAATGATTTTCTTATGATTTTTTTTTGAATGAAACAAATATTTTAATGTGCATAGGCGGTCTATTCGTATATAAAGGTTTGATTGCTGCTCGTTTGCAAATTGATGGATTGAGTCAACTAGTTTTTGTCAATATGCATCTTCCGGCTCATGAAGGGAAATCAGAAGAACGATGTCAACTATGGCGAACATTTCTTGAAAGACATACCGATCGTTTTGACTATATGTTTGCTTTTGGGGATCAAAATTGGCGAACATTACCATCGCTAACTATTGATACAATTCTCAAAGCTATTAAAACTCGAGATTATCAAAAGATCATCAACAATGAAGAAGTCAGAATCAATTGTTTGTCTGTTGTCAATCAATAGAACTTCATTTTCAGTTAACACAAATTCGTCAAGATCAATCGAAAAATTGTTTTTCATCTTTCTACGAAGCTCCTATTCAATTTCCACCGACGTATAAATTTGTTCCAAATTCAAATCGATATGAAACAGCAAAAGACAACGAGTAGAAACTTTCTTTCAATTTTAAATAGAAATTTTCTTTATTAAAACAAATATCCAGAGAACGACGGCCAAGTTATACCGATCGTATTCTTGTTTCGTCGATCTCAAGTGATCTCAAATTTCTCAAATATTCATCGATAAGTCTTATTAAAGACAGTGATCATCGGCCAGTATTTGCCGATATTATCTTCGATAAAAAAACAAAACAAGATCTCATATCAACAAAAACGACAACGACGACAACAACCACAACGTCACCATTAGAGAAATCTCTAATAATTCGAAAAAATGAAACAAGAATAATTTCTACACAATCATCTAAAAGCAAATCTACGAACTTATTAANGTTGATTATTATAATCGTAGTTGTTTGCACAGGCATTCTTTTATTGATTTATTTTTTTCTAATCAAACCTCGATTAGAAAAATACGATTATTTACAAGCAACATAAATTTTAATGTCACACGTTTCTCGATCCTTGAAATTCCAATCGATTATGTTCCTTTTCTTCTATAATAAACAAAAGAAATTCTTTGTTTAATAAGTTCGTACTTGTCTATAAGCCAGCCTTGCTCATCAATCTGTACGTGCTATTCATTCGATCACATACAAATTCATTTTCATTCGACAAATTCTATTAACTCGAATAGTTAATAAAACAATGAACTCGTTTGTTCTCTTATTAATCATAGCTAAATCGATTTTTAGTCAATCAATTCATCTNAGAATCTACGATAATATTGCTGAAATAACAAAATCAATATCGAATTGTGATTTATCACTAAGTTTTTCTCAACAAGAATGGTACGATATTCGATCGGATTCGATTCGATTAATTGGCAAATGTTTACATGTTCGTTCACAAACAATTGCATTCAATCAAACATCATTGAATGGTCAAAAGATTTTAATTAAACGTGATTTAAATAATCAGACATATACAGAAGCTATAATGATTGATGAAGCACGAAATTTAGTTCAGGATTTAGTTGACAATACATTTTATGTGATTTCAAGTGATCGTATTCGATATTTTATGAATCCATTCGCACGAAATTATACGGTTAATTTCGATGCACAATTTTTCAGTTCCGAACAACTTTATGTTCGTTATTTACAGAAAAATATTAAATGGAGTGTACGCTATGATCTTCTATTAGAACACAACGATACAGATGCACAACTACATGCCTATGCCGATCTACAAAATCTTGGTAATTCAGTATTTAAAATNGATTCAACTGAATTAATTAGTGGTGATATTGAAATTCAATCTTCATCATCAACAGGCAATGGCGGATCTCTATTTGGATTACAAAATCAACAAGCATCGGATAATANTGGTTTTGCAGATGTGTCTGCTCCTCCTTCTTCTCCACCACCGACCGTGTCCGATTCTCAAGAATTAGTCGGTGTTTATATTTATACAATAAATCAAACATTTGATCTCAATCCTCAGAGTAATTTCATTCTTTCAATGTTTCGACCAAAGATCGATATTGAACGGTATGGTTTAATCGAAAAGTATTTCTTTTCGAGAGATAATCACGGAAATGCACAACGAGGTTATCGTTTTCGTGCTGAAGAAACATTTCTACCAGCTGGTCAAGTGTTTATACGTGAATCGGATCGATTAGTTGGCGAAATTTCATGGCAAGATCTTGCTGCGAACGAAACGAATGAATTTTCGATTGGTGAAGATCCTGATCTTCAATATATCGAATCGATTCAATTCGAATCTCGTCGAGTAATCCGACCAACAAACACAAATTTCTACGGACATAATTTTACTATTTCAACATACACAATTCAATTACGTTTAATTAATAACAAAGATCGGCCAATTAATTTCGAATATCGTCTTCGATTTTATTCACAAGATTATTTACGTTTAATCGAAAATACGAAAGACAATCTATTAGATCTCGATGGAGATTCATTATTTGGTATTTTTAAATTAAATGCCAATGATGAACAAGAATATACATTTAAATTCGAAAACTAACTTTTANAAAAAATCAAGCATTCCCATTTTATTTGTTTCTATTGTACATATATATATACAAATATTTTACGAAATAATACAGTTCTTTTCACGAGTTAATCCATTGAGTCGCGATAGACGACGTTGTGGTTTGTTTTCTGTATGTTTCAATTGAACTTTTCTCTCATCTAAATGATCAAACCATGGGTCGATCGATCCCATGAGAATCTTGACAACATAATCTCCATGTGAGAACGGAAAATTCTTTCCTTGAACACGTAAGATTTCCTTTCGTTCACTTTGATAATCATCTAAGACATCGACAAATGGTATGTGCCTATCGAATTTATTCAAATAACCAACACATTCTAAATCGTTCGTACAAGCAATGAACGTAATATAGATGTTATCTGTTGTTGATTGCCGACAATTACNTAAGAGTCGTTCAAGAGTCTTCAAGTCACTTTCACCTCTATCATTCGTTGGTAGACCGTCTGTGGCAATGAGAATNAGCACTTTTCGATCATGATTTTGCAAACGTTTCCTACGGAGAACTTCATTTAGAACGCGAACTAATGGCGTTGGTCCATGAGGTAGAATTTCGAATACATCATCCAATTGTTTCGATTCGTAGACATGTAAAATCGATGGACGATTAAGAAAATAAACATCGACTCCATCAGGATCTAATGTCGACGCAAGATCGATAATAATCGAAACGACATGTTTCAATTCGTCCCAACGTGTTGGCAANTCACGAAATGGCGAAAGATCGGCTTGTTCTCGATCGATGACTGGCGTTGTCATCGATGAACTATCNTCGATAATGAGAACAATATCGACACCTTCGATACTACGAAGACGAAATGCAAAATCATAGTTAATTTCATATTTTATGATTATATTTTTGAATTTTTCCAA
>JGI26530J50255_1002679_pt1 | contig 10192 bp, 7 predicted proteins | sample ThiBiot_500_plan_2_FD_50255 | JGI IMG/M metagenome (IMG submission 50255) | reverse complement strand
TAAAAATATAACCTAATCATACTGAGGGTTCAGAAGCTCTATTCCACTGGTCAGCTGTTGCTGATTGTCAAAAAAATACCCTTCGGTTCTAAAGGGTTAAATGCATTCACATCAACAAGTAAAGATCGTGCTGTCGCAATCCTATTTGCCAATACAGAAGAAACTAATGACAAATATCGATCAGTTCTTCTTCAATTCGATTTTGATACATCAAATTCTTCAAATGATCTTCCACCTTGCGTTGATATTAGTCAAATATCAATAATACCAGGTGAAGGAGAATTTTTATTTTTACCTGGAACGATTGTACAGATTCAAGATTATTCAATTGATGATGAGTATCCTCAAATACATATTTTTCGTTTAAAAATCGTGGAAAAAAAAGCATACGAAGATCCATTTCTTGATAAACTTCGAAATGATTTATTGAACAATATGCATCAATCAGATTCTGAAGTTTCATTTATTTTGAGTTTATTTCCAATATTAGGTGTATTAGGAAAACGTGATCAAATTATTCAATTAATTAATAATATACCACAAACTTCAAATCCGTTATTTGAATCACTTCGATTAGTTGCTAATTTCTGCAATAATACAGAAATTTCACTTAACAGTAATCATCTTCATCAACTTAGTTCACGATACAAGCAATTGCATCATCAACTCTCTACTGACTATCCAGAAATACGTCAATTGATTCCTGGTTTTGGAACTTTCTTGACATCATGGATTAATTATTTAGATAGTATATCTCAAAATCCAGAAGACGTTTGTATGGATGATGTTTTTGACAAATATACTGAGTTGAGTAAACAATTAATCGGATCCGTGTCTCGACCGACGTCAGCAGATCCATCTGATTCTTATTTCTCAAATATGGAAAATACCTTAGTATCACAAATATCATTGGGAAGAGATCAAACAACATGGAATGGTTTAGATCCACTTACTCACCAATCATTAGTTGACAATGACAATTTTCGTTGTCAACAACGACTATTAGCAGATGCTGATAAATATACTAGATTAGGTCTTCACGAAGACGCTATCCAGTGTTGTGAAGAAGCTTTTTCATGTGCACGTACTGATGAAGATTGTGCTTATATTCTCGTTTATCTAGCTAATTTATATGAAAAACAGAAGAGATGGTCACAAGTGATATTATGCGGTGAGAGACTACTTAGATTATCTCAACTACCGGAGAATTCTTTGCACATTGTTCATATTCTTCGTCTCATTGCAAATGCTTGTTATTATTTGAAATGGTACCACAAAGCTCTCCAATATTATCAATACGCATTTAGTTATCTTCATGAACAACATTCGTCAAACCATTTAGATTTACGAAAGGCGCTTATAAATCGCATTAAAGCAGTCAAATGTATTATTTTGGCTCAAATTTTTCAAATTCCGATTCCCGATTTCGGAAATGACGAAAATTAATTAATTCGAATATGCTTGTCTTTTTTTCGTTTTCTTATTTTCAATAAAGAGCCAGCAAATTTGTCTGTGTGTTATTTTGTGTTAATTAACACTACCCGAGGGAAAAATTCAATCGTCGAAAGAACTTTTCTTCGATATATCTGAAAAGTACGAAAAGAATACATGCTTGAATAACACCTAATGACAGTAGTCTTCAGTTCATTTATAGTGACTCAAGATTTTTCGTTTTAACCGTTTGTTTCATAAGGATCTACGCCAATCAATTCAATTGTTCTACAAATTAGTCACAAATATAGACAGAATAGAGAATCATTTATTTATTAAATCAAAATCTGATACATAATTACCAAATATTAATGATAGATTTCTAGCTAATCCTTCCAATTAGGCCAAGAAGAATAGCATGAGACTTGACTAACACATTGAATTACAAAACTTAATCCTCGATGTCAAGATTCTGCTTGCTTGTTGGTTCGTATCATATAGACTCCGGTCGAAATCCGAGCCTGCTGCAGACGACCTCGATTATCCCAAGGCCAACTAATCTTCATCCATCAATTTAGCCTGTTACCAACAGCTTTTCTACGCGAGACTCTCGCTATGGTCGAGGAAATTATATGTAACTATAAATAACTTCAAAAAGCATAGGATAAATTCGCAAGAACTAAAACTTTTTTTATGTTGTCATAGTTAAGAGAAACGTTTTTTTAAATTTAATAAAACGAATCATCAGAATAATGTTTAGAGAGCAAAAGCATAAAAATCAACTTTTATGGATTCGATTTTTTCGTTCATTTCCATTCGAAGATGTTTTAAAATATTTTCTGGTCTTAGTTCTTCTTCAATTGAAAAGTCGAAAACAATCAATGGTTTTACTCAACTTCGCATCTGTACAGCTGTTGAAGTTGAATTATTAAATGTCAATGAAAGTACATTTTGTCTGGATCATCGACAATTCGTCATCTGATTGTAGATGGACAAACAGAAGAAAATTGATGTTTCATGTTGTTACGTTCCTGTCGTGCTTTATAGACATCTTTGATTCGACTTATTGAGAGCACAGAATTGAGTTACATAAATAATTGAAATTTTATTTATGACTGACTGTAAACTTCTATAATTTCCTTTACAAGATGAAAAAGTCTGGCACAATAGAAACGAAACGGTAGACTTCCATCGTCCAAAATATAATAGATAGACAGCAAGATTTTGTTCGTTGAGATGTAATGTAATTAAATCTTAGACTCGTGTATTTGTATTCATCTAACAAGACTGAATTTCAATAAACAAGGTTTCAATAATTCATATGCAAGTCTTGTTTGAGAAAAAGCAAAAATAAAACGTATTAAATTCATTTTCCTTTTTCGAATTATTAAGAAAGATGGTTAGAATGCGTAGACATCGATCTGTTAGTGTATCTTTTGTGCGACGAACGACTCCAAGTTCAACGTCAAATCGAGTAAACGGATACATCAAATATTCTAAATTTTATTTCCCATGTTTGATAGATAACTCACATCAGCAATGTATTAAAAACACTATCGAACGATAAATCTTTCACTCGATGCTCCTTTTCAAACACTACACATAATTCTACGCGAAATTCTTCTCGCACAGAACTGATCTCTCACAAGCAGTGAGTTTTAATAAACCAAAAACTAGTTATATTATATTTCTGTAACTCAGACATCTACAGACACAGAATGTTGTTGACAATTATCGAACGAATCGTTTAGAAAAATGGTTGGTTTTCTTGAGAATATGGCTAACTGTTGTTACTGTAACGGTTTTATTGCTTGCTATTTATTTACTTTTATTCTCGTTTTCAACTTTGACAATAATTTCAACGACAACCACTATCATGATAAGTACAACGACAACATTATCAACCACAACCACTACTACTACTTCTACTACTACTACGAGTAAATACTAGATTAAAAGATCAAATGTTTTCTTTTCATTGTGATATATTTTAGCTACTGCATCTAAGCAACGGTATTACTGTTCCGGTGTGTCACCTTATACATTGTGGGAGGAATATTTACCGATCGGAATAGTCATGATGGTTAATACAAGTAATTGTAGTTTTAGTACAACACCAACATATTTTACTTCGGTAGCCGGCATTGATCAAGTTTGGAATCTTGCTGGATTTAGTTGTATTTATAGTGCAACACAGACTTCTTTTTCAGTTTATCCGAGACATTCAGTAAATCCTTTAGGAACTACGAGTGCACAGTTGATGACCAGTGCGACAGCTTATCAATGGAATCTTAATTGGCTGGGAATCATAGAATGAACATAAGCTTTCGCTTTAGTAAATCTTTCAAATTAGATTAACGATTAAAAACTGGCTTTCTTATTGACATGGAAGAATAGTGATATATTTACGATACTTCCGTTTCAACTTTTTGTATTGTTTTTTGCTTGAAAATTCAAATTCATTTGGATCGTGTCTTTTGACATAAACTTCTAGTTTTTACATAGATAACTGGATCATTTATATTCATTCATCTTCAGACTTGAGGGCGGGATTAATAAACTGAGAAGCCACGACCGGTTTCGTTCTGAATTTCAAGGATTCATCAGATGGCTATAGTATTGCATAGTAGTCATAGAAACCCGAAACGAATTCAGGCTCTACGCTAAATCTATTAAAGATGTGAGGCTTACAATAAAAGAAAGCCATGGTTTATATACTTTTAGTTGAAATTAGTAGGATCACTTGAATGAATTTGTTGATTTATGTTAAAAATCAGTTTGGAAAGTATTCTATAATAAAATAGAATATTTGATTATAATCAGTTTATTTGATTTTTTCGAAAAAGTCGCCCATAGTCCCTCTCAGGTAGGGGTCGAAAACTGAAATCCATGCGAAATCTTGTTCGAACATCTATTGAAAGTGTACTACCGACCTCAACTTTTTATCCTGAGTATGAATATGTGATTTATTTCATCAGGAACTAAAGAAAATCTGATCACATCCACTCAACATTAGCCCAAAATATCAGGTTTTTCACTATGCGTGACTATTTTCAACTGTTTTGAAGCACGGGTCCATTCTCAAACAAAATACAAACTATGGGGAATTCTTTACTTCCCAATGACCAACACATTACACAACTCAGCAAAAGCTATCACCAGATGTGTATATGACGATACCTCCTCCATTTCCTCACATCCAGCACTCTCACCTTCACCCCTTTTTGAAGTACACATAACGTTCGCATTTCAATCCGAAGTTTCCGCATTTATTCATTTTTAAACTCAAATGACAGATTTGAATTCCCTGGTCTCGATCTCGATAATCTAATATTTGACTAATTTCAACTATCAACGACTCATCCTAAAACTATGTTTTCTTGACCCCAATATAAACCGGATATTTCCAGGCATTTCAATTGTTTTGACTTTGGCTATTAGATTTGATGGAATAAATTTAACCATCATATTCAATTTGAAGACACCTGTTGCAATTCGACCAACAGGTACTGTTCCAATACCACCGATTTTATAAATCTCACTCAATGGTAAGCGAAGAGCTTTTTTTTGAAAATCATTAACACATTTGTGTACCAAGACAAATTTGTAGATTTTTCAACAAGATTCTCTTTGTGAAGAGCTGATGTAGGAATAAATATCAATCTTTCGGGATTGTATTCAATTATTTTCATTAAATTGACAATTTCATTTTGAATTTGATCAAATATTTGATGTGAATATGCTGGATTTGTTAAATCCATTTTATTAATTATGGTTATGAGTTGTTTTATCGATAAACATGAAATCAATTCAATTAAATCAAAATATTCTTGAGGATTTTCATCAACGGAGATGACTAACAAAGCTAAATCAGCCTTTGACGATCCAATAAGAAGATTTTTGATGAAATGACAATGACCTTGAACATCGATGATATTCAAACGAGTTTTATTTGTTTCAAAAGAATAAATCGATCGATTGATATCATCTCCACGTTCATAATCACATTTCAACTGTTCTAACAAATCATTCGACTAAATTCAAACGAATATTTTTTCAGGAAAAATAAAACTAAAATTGACTAACGCTACTATCGATGCCACGATGATAATGAACAAAATAATCGATTATCGTCGATTTGCCTCCATTGCTATTTCCAAGAACAAGCAAATTCAAATCTTGTTGTTTTCGTTTTGTCATTTTCTTTTTTGATTTCAAATGATGCAATAATGTGTCGCTTCGTTCTATTATTCATCGACATGAGTCATGATATCCTATATACAAATCAAAATTCTGAATATTTATTTAGAGAACAACAGTGGAAAGCAGAAGAACAACGGAATGATTTGTCATTCAAATAGAATTCAATAGCAGATTTAGATTTATTTTCATTATTTTTTTCTACCAGCCCAAGTAAATATGATAATGGTATGTCTTCTACGTTGTTTATCATGAAGATAACGAACAAAATTTGGTTCATTTGAGTATTTTCGATGATTGATTTCCATTGACGTATCAATGCCGAAGCAAAGCCACTCAATATGTTGATCGAATTTGAATTCGAAATTAGATTTCGAGTTTATATGAGAAAAAATGTGACCAAACTTTTGGTTGATTTACAAATTGTTTAGAAGAAATCCGTTGACGTCTAGGTAAAAGTTCCCAATTAGAATCTTGAGAATTTCATACGTGATTATTTGAACGTCTAAAAAGACCTTGACGTTGTTCATTGTGATCACTATCTTTCGTAAAACCATAATTTTTCCGACATCGAATATCCGTCACCAATTGTTTTTCGTACGAGATATTTGAAAGATCCATTTATCAGGAAATTTTCGAATTAAATTAACTAATGCGTCAAGTGATGCTATTTGTTTTGTGAATGTGACCATGAGGCAAATGTTTTACGAAATTTTTTGTTATCAATCGATTTTTTTCGTTTACGAATAAATTCTCCATCGCGAATTTGTTCCGAAAAAGAATTTCTTTTGAACACTTGTCATTTTAATAGTTTCGATGCGAATAAATAAAATACAACTATTTGCTTTGTTTTGTCTCTTTCTATGAAACGGAAAAAACCAACACAACACAACAAAAAAAAAATCTTCAAGTTTTCATTGACATAGCCCACTATTTCACACATACGCGAGCATCTGCACTATCATCCTTCTTTGGCGCAGTTTCACGCGCGCTTCAGGCTCGCCTATTTCCAAGTGCACTATACACTGGCGACAGACCTCTTTTGTTCTAAGCATTTCATCTGTTTTCTTGCTCGTGTTCAAAAAATATTTTAATGAAAAAGTTTTTTTAATCATCGAAATAACTTGCAAGAACATTATTTATTTTTCTTAACAACAAACAAGTTCTAATCAAAATCAAACATCTCTAGCACAAAATAAACTTTTTAATGAAACGATGTTTCAATTGTGACAAGAGAAAACTAATCTATTTTTCTACATAAAAGTTGATTATAATCACCAGAACTCTTGTTTTTTTAATCACAACAACAGTTCATGCTAAAGCACGCAGAAAATTTGAACAATAATATCATCTTTTTATCAAAATCAAATAGTAATGTTTCTTGTTGATACAAGTTTAATATGGTAAATGCCCATGTTTTACGACGACATGTTCATCTATAAATAGCCAATATTTATAAAACTGATATTTTTTAAAGGATTATCTTACGTTCTAGTAATTTCAGTTCACGATTTATATCCGATAAATCTGCCGATAATTTTTTGACCTTTTCAAATAGTTCGGACCATTTCGTTGGATTTTGATTATATGATACAGAAATCAATTCGAGACGAATATATTCCAATTGTTGTTCCAGTTTCGTTTGTTTACCTTTCACTTCGAGTAACTAGAGCAATAAAGAAAAAAGTTAACGGATGAGTAAGAATTGTCGTTTCTCAGATGTTCGTTACTAACATTTTCAATCATCGGACAGATTGCCATGTTTATCTTGAATTCTGCCCTTCTTTCTCTCTTTATATATCTTGTCAAATCGTCTTTTTCTTTTTTTCATGTTCGTCCGTCATTTTTTAATGACGGACGAACATAATATTATCTTTCGGTCATCGTCAATGAAATAACAAAGCGGAAAAGAAAAATGAATGATTGCTTACAATTTTTCGACGAATATGACCACCTTTTCCAGAAAAATCGTCAATGGATGAATATAGATCACGAAACAGAGAAGAACATGCAGCCATACTCGAGAGCAATTGATGACGGTGAAGCTGAACAAATAAACGATAATACGAATTGTCTATGACTATGTGTGAATGAATCGAACTCGGTTTATAGATAAAATGATTTAATGTATATAGAAAAATAACGTAGATAATTTCTACTTTATGTCTATTTTGATAAATAATATCACGTGCTTTTTACAGTCAATCGAATTTCTTCTATTTCTGTTCACTTCTCTCCATAATACAATCTAGATCATCTCCTTGTGAATGAAATCTGTATTTGTAGCGCAAGAGAATCATCTAGGGTGAATTACGTATATTTATTTATGGTGCACACGATCCTATCGAGTAAAATAGATTACTATCAGAGGGAATGAAAACACGATGAAGTTCAGAAAAAGAATTGCCTTTGGACAGACAAAATTCACTCGGTTGAGCTGTTTTTCTTTTTATCAATCATCGATTTTTTTGGTTAAATATGAATTTTGAATTAACCAATTAGTTAATTGTTCACTTGTAAATGGGAGAACATTCGAATTTGTTCGTAATAAATTTTGATCAATAATTGAATCGAGATGAGACAATGGTAAAAGTAAAGTTTGATCAGTAAAATGAAGTTTAATTAAAGAATTTTGTTTGTCAAATGAAATTAATCGATGATGATACATATAATCAATTAATTGTTGAGATTGGTTTCGATTTTGATTTTGAAATGAATGACAAAGAACATTTGCAAGTTGAATAAATTGTTGATTATAAAATAAATAAAATCGATTGAAATTGTCTTTTTTTATTGTCGAATATTCAATTAAAATTTGTTGAACATCTTTCTTTTTGAAATTATTTGTTTTAATGAAAGTTGAATGTTGTCGAGTAAAATGAAGTCTTTTTGAATCGATAACATTTTCAAGAACAAATATTTGGTCAGTTTCATCGAATCGAACTGAATCCATTTGAACAATTAATTCGACGAAATTTTTAATTAATTTCGACTTTTCATTTAAAGACAAATAAACATTTTCATATTGATTTGTTAATAGATCAAAAGATTCGCCATTAAAATGAAAAATTCGTCGATCAGCAGAGAATTTTCCATTTGAAATTAAAACATCGATTAAATAATGACGATTAAAATTCTTTTTTTCAATTTGTTTATAAAATTCGTTTGATAAAATGAGAAATGGATTATTTTCATAACAAAATTGACATTTAATAATTTGATTCGTTTTATCAATCGAATAATTTCGAATATGATAAGATAATAATTGATGATCAGTTTGTTTTTCTTTACTCTTGATTTGTTTATCTAAGAAAAGATCAGGTTTAATAAAATGATAAATATAACATTCATTTTCAACATTATATTGAATTTGACCATTTTTGAGAAGAAAATCAGCAATTAAATTGCGATCATTCGTTGGTGAAAGACATTCATATGGAATCGGAAGAATTTCTTTGTATTTTCCGTTGAATATTTCAACATCAATTTGTGCATAATAATCGTTGAATTGAACATTTTTAATAATTGATTTTAACCAAATATTCGCTTTGTAACCCAAAGAAATTGAATGTCAAGGAAATACCCATTGACCTGATATTTGTTTAATATAATTAAATTCGATGAGAATCTTGGCAATATCTGACATTTGAATAACAATTGGATATTCATCGTTCATTTCATTTCTCATATAAAAATCGATATGTTTCGAATAAATGAAAATTTGTTGATTTAAATCGTTTTTTCCTCCGACCATAACAACTAAATCATTGTCATCGGTTAAACGAATTAAATCATTATGATTTAATTCATCTAACCATTTTACAAGAAGTTGTAATTGATTTTCATCGAGATTTGATCGGTTGCTTTTTTTCTTTAATTTAAACATATTTTTTTTACGAATGTCCTTGATCAACAGAGGAACAAGAAAAGTACATTTGGATTTATATTTGACGCAAATACAGCGGAAGAGAATCGAACGAAAACGCTTTTTTTCTCTCTTTGATCAATATTTATTTTTACTCTACATAAAAAACTGTTTTTTTTCTAATCAAAAGTCGAAATAGTTTTCACTAAATATTTTTTGGTATCGAATGGTTCAATTTTTTCGAATAGACTCATTGAAAACTGATAACCTTTGAATTTCGTTGAAGTCGACCGATTGTTTACACGAAAAGAATCGAAAGTTAATTTCGATTGTCGACAAATATGTTGACCAGATGTTGAATATCTATTTGATGATTTGTTTAGAAGAATCCATCGACGAATTGTTTTTGTTTTTGAATCTTCGAGTTTGTTTTTTGAGATCTTTGGTTCTTTTCAATCGACTTGCTTGAAAATATTCTTGTCTCGATCGTTTTTGTGATCTTTCAATTGGAATTGAATTTTTCAAATTTTTTCGATACATTGGACTCAGACATGGGCAAGTCAAGTCATTTTTTGACTTAAACCAAGTCAAGTCAAGTCAGACTTGACTTGACTTGACTTAGCTTATTTTACATATATTATGACTTGACTTGACTTGACTCGAAACCGGCGGACGACTTGACTTGACTTGACTTGA
>JGI26530J50255_1002654_pt1 | contig 10241 bp, 6 predicted proteins | sample ThiBiot_500_plan_2_FD_50255 | JGI IMG/M metagenome (IMG submission 50255) | reverse complement strand
AAAAAAAGAGACAAGAAGATAGAGAACAACACAATGAATTGATTCATATCGCATGTTCATTGGAATGACGATACTAAATATAATTATTAGTCTAGCGCATGTTTTTCGACTAACAATCACTTTCTAGTTTTAAGAAATCTTTCTTTCTTTCTGATTTTTTTTAAATATTTGATTCTTAGATTTATTGACAAGAAAATCAATCTTCTTGATGGATCATATCAATGAAACATTTGATCATGATGATCATTCACCATTTGGTTCCGATGAAACTATTAATCTAACTGAATATCGTTCATTATTAATTACAATCTTCTTCTTTATGATCGGTCTATTTGGTAATAGTGTGATGTTAATTGTCAATGGTTATATTCTTCGACATGCACCCGGTGGAGAAAAACGTACATTTGAAAATTTTCTCATTGAAATCTGTTGTTTTGATTTAATTGTCTTAATTTATCATTTAATGAATTCTATTATACGTTATCAAGCATTACCTGAAAATGATACTGATATAATGACAGGTTTAATTAATATTTCAACCGTTTGTTGTAAACTGTTGACATATATCGTACGTATATCGACATTAATGTCTCATTGGTTAATTATTTTATTATTATTAAATCGTTTATTTCTTGTTTATTCGAAATTTTATCGTTTAATTGCAATTGTCAATGCAAAATATGCTGTGTAAGTGAAATTAATGTCAATTGATTTCATTGAGAAAACAAAATACTTCGTATATACATATGTCATTTTTGATATACTTATATGTCGATCAAGTCTAGTCTATCTGTTACTTATCTCGACTTATTTTTTCTCAAGTCTAAGTTAAATCCGATCCGAATGTTTTCTTTCCGTTCGATTAATTCAATCAATTTGATTTGTTAATAGAATCATTTTCGATTTTTTTTTCTAGTTTTGCTCTTCTATTCATTTTTACTTTATTCAACGTTCCACCAATTGAATCGATGTCCTACAATGAACCATTGGTGTTCACCGTTAATTCAACAACAAACATGACACTTCATCGACATTGTCTAATGAATGCTGAAATGGTTGATTTACATGCGTCAATCTATTCGACAGCTGTTATAGTCAATGTATTTTTATATACGGGTTGTGGTCTTCTATTAGCTACAATTATCATTTGTATTCTATCGATATTTTTGTTTCGTAAAGGTGCACATATTTGGAATGAATTACATTCACATCATTCGGAAACCGAGAATATTTCATTGCGTTATGATTCGCCAATAGTTGAATATCTTCGAACATACAATGCTGCATTTACATTAGGAATTGTATTTGTTTTTCTTTCGATTCCATGTAAATTACTACGTTTTCTTGTTCTATTCGCTTCGAATAGCATCGATGATGAATTTTCCGTATCAAACAAAATTCTTGTCAAAGCTCATACACATATGCAAACAATTGGTTTAGCTTTTGAATTATCACTTTATTCCTATAAATGTTTCGTTTTTATTTGTACGAATTATCGTTTTCGTTGTGCATTAAAATATTTACTTCGATATCAACGTAGTCATGTTATAATCGATCAACAAATGTCATCGAATACGCCAACAAATGAACGTCAACGTATACATGTTAGTCATTCACAAGAGAGTGTACCATTTGAAAATCTATATAAACATTTACAAATCAATGATTTCGAAATTCCTGGTCATGCTCAACGACTCAATGGCAATTGTCCTGGACGACTTGGTTCTTATAGTCATCGGTCAAGTTTTAAAACACGTTCGAGTGTTTGTAGTCGACGAACAAAAGAAGACGAAATTTCACTTTAATTTTCATCGTTTTGTTTTTGTATTCCTAATTTTTGTTGTTTTGTCAATGAACGAAAAACACACACACACACACACAAAGAAACTAACAATTAATCTCTATTTTATTCACAATAAATAAATGTTGTATGCAGATTGTCGACTACATTTGAATAATTTCTCGGCTGGTGGCTTTGCTTTTTCAATTTATTTCGAACGAGGTTTTCTCTATGTCATAGTCAAATTAATTAATACGTTTTATTGGAATTTTGTTGAGTACATAAATACCTCCTAAAGAATCTTTTTTTTTTGTAAAATTTAAAAAGCTAAATCGNATTATTATCGAAGAAGTTGCAGTGACACATATACGTAAATTCTGACATTGATTAATTTTTGACAGAAAATACGCAAAAGAGATATTCATTCTCTATAAATAAAAGCAAGTTTTGCAAATGAGCTTGACACATTTTGTGAAAGTAATGATTTTTTTTGTTATTGTCCTTTTCTTTCTTCTTTTGTTATTTATTTTTGCTTTTTCATTGTTATTGACACTTGAAAAGCGAGACAGAAAAGAAAAACGAGTAAAACTCATTCAGCATTGTTTTTTAAAGAAAACATAATCTTTCATTGTTTGTATTTTCGTTATTTTCCAAATCGAGCAGTAAACGGTTCTATTTTAGTTTTTTTTGTCCGTAAAATGTAAACATTTGCATTGAAAGAAAAGAAAAGAAGAAAAAAAAGATATTTGATGAAGCGAGAAAATTGTTTTCAATGCTGAGAAGACACACGGTTCTTGTGTGTCAATATGAAAGGAAGAAAAATGTGAGCGGAGGAACTTCAGATAGTGTAAGAGGAAAAAAAAGAAAGCAAGAAAATGATGAGAACATTGTTTTTTCTCTTTTTTTTTCAACTATTTAACACTATGTTTTCATGATTATTCATAGAAAAAAGATTCTATGTCATCTCAAAATACTTCGTAGATTTAATAAATATTGTATCAAATTTAAAAGAATATTCAATGAAAATTTAAAGATGGTTTCGAATCAAATACAAGCAATGACAAGTAAGAAATCTTTCGATTCGTGCTTCTTTTCTATAAGAAAAAAAGAGTATAGCGAACACTAATTGTGCGTATTTTTCAGTAACAACTAGTGTATCCAACTGTGATCCGACTGTTATTGATATTAATAGAACGGTGAACGATGTATGTATTTTTAGCGTAGAAAAAGTCAGACATGAAAGCAAATTTACATTTATATAGCTGCAAATTCTATATCAAAATGTTTCAAGTCTATTTTTGAATATTTCAATTATAAACTTCAAGTAAGAATGAAAATACACTTGACCATGATTTCTTAATTAAAAATGAAATTTCGTATTAAACTAGTTGTAATCATAGTACGAGTGATTATTTCGAGCAGATTATCGTTTTTACTCATCAAACTTCCGTTCGAATACAAGTTCTGTTTGGTAATTACGATGAAGAAAAAAACAAATCTAATGAAATTTTTGCCCTTTAGCTTCTATTTACTACGAATATATAAATGCGAATAATTTTCTATTAAATGGTTTTCTTATCGATAGAGAACGTTTTATTACGCTTTCATCAGCAGCGGTGAATAACAGTAAACAGAGAAAAAAAATGCTAATAAATAAAATAGATCTAAGTTCGGTATCTTTAGGTTATACAACAGATGNTTGTTCAAGTGCAGAAATTGCCGGAGATCCATTATGTTTAACTAATATGACACGATCTGTGTGTAATGTTTTGTCGAACCCGTGGAATTTTAACTGCAGGTTGGAATTAAAACTAATGAAATCCATTGTTTTATCTTCCTTTTAGCGATTTGAATCTTACAAATGCAACGTCATCGACAGATTCACTCGAATCAGTAATTATTTCTACGGGTTTAGGTTCTTGGCAAATCGGTCTTATATCCAGTTTGAGTAAGTTTCGCCGAAAGAATGTTAATAAGAGCATATATTCATTTTACGTTGTTTCTTTTTATTTAATGCAATTTGACAGGCATTTTATTTGTTTTCTCTTTGGTNTTTCTCTCTGGATTTTTATATCGACGGTGTAAACGTTCAAAACGACTTGCTTTATCGTCTATGAATCTTCATGATGACACTAAAATCATGCAAAAAACGTAAATAATAAATTCAACTCGAGAAAAGATAAAACATATCGACATTATTATTTTTTTTCTTTTCTATGTTTACAGTGGAATTCCTCAAGGACAAGCATTTCAACGTGCAGCAACCGTTCTACAACCGAAACACAGTAATCATACAGGCATCTCGTGGATTAATGATAGTCACAGTAAACAAACAACTATAAATCATGGCAAATATATCGATATAAGTCCGCCAGCACCTTATAAGTACGATCTTTTTCAAATAATTTCAAGTTGAATTCATTTTCGTTCGAGTTAATTTAGTCAAGTGACATTTGTTGATCATGCTAAAGTCTACGATCCCGGTTTTCCTCGCCAATCGTTAAGTNCAATTTGTATGTCAACGGCACCTCTCACCAGAAAAGAATCGAATTCTATGTGCCGACCAATATCTGGATCGTCTGTGACTCAATTAAAACTAATGATGAGTATGCTTCAATTATTTGTCTATTTTTTTTTCTATTAGTTTTATATTTCAAGACGAACGACCAGAAAATGAAGTCAATAAATTCGATACACTTCCATCAAGTACTTTGAAAAAATCTTGTTCATCTATGTCAAGACAATATACGAATCCTTCGTTTCTTGACGATAATTTAACTGACGAAGACGCTTGGATGTCTATTCTTGATGTTGTTCATGCAGAGGTAGACTTATATTTTTGAGAGAAAAAAAAATCAGACCGTAAATAATTGTTCTTTTTTTAGCTGGCAAAACTTAACGAACAGGAAAGAACCAAAGCCACTGCGTGAAATATCTCCCAGTTATTTGTTGATTTCTCCTTCGTTCGTTTGAAATGTTTTATTAATTGTATAATAAAATAAATTTGTTAGTATTTATAATAGTAATTATTATTTTAACGATCTATTTGTCCTCAACATAGTTTTAATTCAATAATTCTTGATTTGCATCTTGTCGAAATATTCAATTGAATATCGATAAGATGTTTCGAATTCAGAAGGCATAAATATTTTATTTATCAGAGTCCTTGACTCGCTCAGATTCGATTATATTCGAAACGAAAATCAACCGACCGTAACACTTATCTTTAATATTGACGTACAAGACTCGTTTTAGCCTTCATCCATGTGTAACATCACTGTCATAAAACATATTGCAATACAAATTGTTCTTTGTTCGGCTTATTTCTATTCGATTTAAAGGTCCGTGATAGTTTCCTATTTTTTTGTACATATAAATGCATTATGCAAAACAAAACAAAAATCTGTTATTTATTCATACTGTCTCTTCAGTGGCTATCCTATACACACACGCACACGCACACGCACGCGTAAACAAAAAAAAAGAAACTATTTGATGTATTCATTCAGTTTATGAGTTTACACGCATCGGCGACGATGGATGTTGAAGATTAATATAACCAGTGGACGAATATTGTTGTCTGCCATTGAATAATGGTCGTGGTGATGGTGATGATGATATACGTGTAAAATGGGTCGAATCTGGACGATATAATGGTCGATTAAGAACAGGAATGTGTGGCGCATCAAATGGTGATTTCGTACTTCTCGAACGATTTAGTGGCGAAACATAAGTCGAATTTAATTGCTCTTTAATCAATGGTGTCGATGGTGGTGAGAATAATTTATTTGAAGGTGATAATGAATCATTAAATGATGAACGTCGATTAAGTTTGAAAGACTTTGTTGATGATAATGACGGTGATGCTGTTGCATCATGATCTATTTTTGGCTTTGTTGTTGTTTCAAATTCATGATTATTATGACTATTATTTAATGTTGATTCATTGGTATTCGTATGAAATAAACGATCACTGGTTTGTTTATTAGCTGCTGCTGTTGGTGATGATAGTGTTGATTTCGTTCGAATTAAATCATCTTCATCATCATCACACATATGATTAAATAAATCTGATAGAACGGGAAATACTCGATGACAACGATCACACGTACGCAACTGTTCAATACCACTTGCTAAATTTCCTTGGTAAAGAAAAAACAAACAATATGTATTTATCATGAATATTGATCTTTTATCGAAAGAATTATACAACAAACAAAGAGTAAGGTAAGAAGTTCAAATTCTACTATGTGCGTACTTACTTATTGATCAATAAACAAACACAAACAAAGTTAGATTAAGAGAAAGCAAACATACTGGCAGATTTGCTCGATATATTTTCAAAAACATGCATGTCTATATAATTATGAAAATATATATATAAATAAGCATGTCATGCTGAGAGTAAAATAGATACAAAAATGAAAATGAAATTCAAAAACAGAATAAAAGATTTTGTCTTTTTGTGTTGTTGATTGTTCGTTTGTTTTCACTCGGTCAAAGCAGAAGTGTGCATGAAAAAAAAGCGGAATTAAAAAATAATAATACAAACAAAACAAAACAAGATTAATCTAGATCACTAATTGGCGGTGCTAGTTTTTCTAGGTTCATTCATATCATTACCGGATGAAGTTTTCGGAGGAGTTTGGCTATCACCATTGAAATTATTGGACATCGAAGGAGTAAAACGTTTCGAACTACTGCTGGATGTTGATTGTCGTTTCATTCCGAATTGTTTACAAAGTGCTTCATGGTCAAGACGATCAGTTAAACGAACTTCTTGATGACAATATAAACATTTGGTTGATAATGATTTGTTTTCATTGCTTGTAGCATTTGTTGTTGTCGGTGGTGGTGGTGGTGGTGGCGGCGGTTGTGGTGCTTGTGAATAGGATTTCGTTCGATAATGTGAAGTCGATTTATTTGGACGATGTCGACAGACAGCTTCGTGTTGTAAACGAGCATCCATGGCTGGTATCGGTTGAAAACAGAATTGACATGAAGGAATCTTCGGTTCGTTATTCGTATTATTATTCATTGTACGTCGTCTTAAACGTTGAACATGAATTGTCGGCGGTCGACGTTGCTGAAAAACGTATTGATCATCGAGATTTTCTTCGTCGCTATCTTTGGACTCGAAACGCGATGTTGACGTCGCTCGTTTTTGTNTCGACTGTTGTCCAAGCCATTCGAAATGCATTTCATTCGGTTGTTTCGATGTTGGTACATGATTGACATGTATACGTGTTCGATTCGTTGATGATGTTGGCACACGTTGTTGTGACGCACTACGTAAACGACTCGATGTCGAACGTGAACTTGATTGTGGATTTAAATTTGGAAAATGTATATCTTGAGGACGTTGATGATCAGCGAAGTCGAATTGATGCCAGAAGAAATCGTCGTTGAAGAATTTATCGAAGACAGCACGTGTTAACATTTCAAACATCATAAATGGATTGTCCATGTTCGAACGTTGTTGAAACATCGACGGAAATTTGGAATCATTCGATGTCGATGATTTCGTTTCGTCGTCATTCTCAAATGGCCAATTGTTGTTCCATTTCGGACGAGTTTTGGTTGTGAATCGTGTTTGACTAGAACGACGTGTTGGCGGNGTGGAATCGAAATCAAAATCATCTGAGCCTTGAAAAATAAATAAATCAATAATTCAAAAAACACAGTTCGTTTTCGTTTTTGAAATCGTCTATTACCTAATGTTGAATTATTTCGTTCGGTTTCGATATCATCGTCGCCGATGCCATCATCATCGTTATCTGATGAGATATGATCGTTGTTCGAATCGAAGAATGAGAAGTCTGATGAACGAAATCGCGAACGAAATGGATCAAAAAATGGATTCGTATGACGTTGATGAAAGTTAGTGAACGGATCCGGGCCCATACGATGGAAACGAAAACGTGATGGACGAGTTGATGATGAGCCGTTGTTATTTGTCGATGAATGAAATGTAAAATGTGGTTGACCCGGAGTATGAAATGAAGTTTTAAATGATGTCTCGTGTTTGCGTTGCTGAGGAGCAGATTTTGTCGTAGTCGTTGTTGTCGAAAAATGAGGCTTTTGCTGTTGTAAATCATACGTCCGACGTTTATCCGTATCGCTTAATGTTTCATAGGCTTTGTTGATTTCTTTGAATATTTCTTCAGCTGTTGCCGATGGATTTTTATCGGGATGAAATTGAAGGGCCTTTTTTCGATAAGCTTTTTTAATTTCTTCTCCTGTTGCCGTTGACTTAACACCTAAGACTGTATACCAATCGCTGGCTACCATTGCTTAAACGATATTCTATTCTGTTTTGTTTTGTCTTTCTTCTAATGTCTTATAATTACCAGCACCACCCGTGATATTCAATGTACTAAATTACTCTTACACATCTAGAAGAATTTGTAGGAAAATAAAAGTAAAAATATCGAGAGAAGAAACATCGAATCGATAAATATAGAAATATAGCCGATATTAACGTATGTATATAGATAGAAAATAGACCATATGCGTTTATAGATCAATTCAGTTATTAAATAGATGTTGGCAATATGAGTGTCAAGGTTTGTAAACAGTGAAACTGGCAAATTATTAACAACGATCTTCCTATGGTGTGGATGTTTGTATAAATAGAATCTTAACTAAACGTCGATGATGATGATGATGATGATGATACACCACCATATCCGACTCAAATGAAAATAATGATGCTTTTCATGAGATTATCAAGAACGCGAGAATAGAACGTACGACTCATAACAAAGAAAAGAATATGGAAGCGAAGCATACCAAAACTATAATCCTGCACAATGACGAACGGAACCAGAACAAAAAGTGACGAGTAACCAGTAAAAGAGAAAGAGGGGGAGCAAGAGAGAGAGAGAGAGAGAGAGACAGACATGGAAGACGAAGAAGAATAAAAGGAGAAGAGTATGTGTAATGAGATACGTATGTCATACGATCAATTCGACCCACGAGATTCTAAGCATCATGATCCACAGTCTAACCGATGATTGCTGTACATATCTTTCTGTTATCACCAAGTGAACTTCTTTTATCTTTTCTTTCTTCTTTCTTGTTCTTTTTCTTCTTTTCCCGAGCATCAACTCATCATCGTTGCATCCATCCGGTGTTCGAGGTCGCCAAGTCTATGTCCGTCCTCCATAAATAAAGACTGATTTCAGTGCAGCGACATTCAGCTTTCTCTTTGCTCTCTTTTACTGCCGATATGGCACGCGCAAATAACACAGGATGATACAAAAAAAAAACCTGCATCCAACTATTTTCTATACATCGAACATATTTTATCCTCTTTTCTTCTTCCCTCTCCCGTCCTCCTGTTTCTCGTTTTGTCGTCTTTCAAAGTTATTATTACATAACTATTATATAAATTTTTTCACGCACGTACGTCGATGAAATCCGACTAACGAATTACAACACGCAATTTGTCATTCACTAGAAACAAACAATTGACAACTCAACTGACTCGTATATCAACATTCATGTCCTATCAAATCGACTGTCTTCACCTATGGGCTATAAAAAGAAATCAATTTGTATCTTACTGATTATTAATAATTGTATTTCGATCTAATATTAAAAGATTGGTGTTGCTGTTGCTGTTGTTGTTGTTGTTATTCTATTTCTTCCTATTCCTCAATGTTGTTTCGGTTAAGGTCAAATGAATGAGTGAGCGACAACAGACAAGGTCTTTTTTCTTCGAGCACTATGGGTGGAGTGAAAAAAAAGTCAACAAACGAGTAGAACAAGAAGAAAAATCAGTAAGACAAACAGAATAAAAGAAAGTCAGTCTCAAAGCGCACGCACACGCACACACATTCATCTCTGCAACTCACAGGAAAACGACGATGAAGTAGTCTGATGATGATGATCGACGACACAACTGTTACTGCAAACTGGATGTTGTTGTGTGATCGGAAGGAGAAGAGAAGAGAGTTTTTTTTTCGTCGTTTTCTACCGCTCTTGGACTTTTTTTTCTGCTGTTTTTATTTCATCTATTCGTGTACGCGTATGTTTGTGTCCGCCTCTGCCTATATGAATATTTGTGCAACCATAAAAAAATACCTGGTGAACAAAAGAAAAAAAAATACGTATATTTATTATACAATCTTAACTATTGTTGAGTTTCAATTTTGCATTTTCATTTAACCATTCGTTTGAATATTGAAAAGAAAAAGAAACTAAGTNGAATTCGAAGTTTTTTCGAATAAAAATCAAAATCTTTTTGATCATATCATCGTTTATACTTCATTGAGAAATGTCTTACACGTGTGTCAAAAAATGAAACAAAAATGCAAGAGAACAGAAACGAAAACGATACAAATATCTATCTGCACTCGAAGTGATTATGCGTGGTTGGATTGTCACGAACAAACTGCAAACCTTTTTTTTCTTTAACTTAGCACATCTTCCTCTATTTATGCAGTTACCTTCCTAC
>JGI26530J50255_1002651_pt1 | contig 10244 bp, 7 predicted proteins | sample ThiBiot_500_plan_2_FD_50255 | JGI IMG/M metagenome (IMG submission 50255) | reverse complement strand
TTTTTTTTTGTTAAAATCCCGAAATATTTTGAAGTTAAGTGGTGATTGACGAAAGACTACCAATACAATCTTGAATTTTCGCTAGACGATAACTAATACGTTGGCAATCGAGTTTGAATTCTTTGTTTTTAATTTCTTCAGCGCGAAGAAAATCTTGTAGAGTTTCGCAAGGAGATTCGACTGGATTAGTTGAGACGACAGGTGGAACACAAATTAATGATTCTTCATCCTTGAAAAACAAAACAAAACAACGAGCTTGGCGAAATCATCAAAGATTATGAAATTTACGATGATCGTTTCTTTTTTAATAATCGTNCCGAATTGTTCAAGTATAGCTGATGTCGATGAATCAAGATTGAGCGGTGCTGGTGCTTGAATAGGAATTTCAACGGATTGCAAATTCGTATGAAGCCGATTGGGTTTCAAACGTAATGAAGTATCACAATCGCTCGAAATATCAGATATCTAAATGAATTTACAGAATAAAAAACGAACGAATTTCAATTATCATACTGATGCTGGTTCGAGAGAAAATGTCAATGATCTATTCGAATATTTTCTTCGTCCATCACCATCACCACATGGTTTTCGTTTAGGAACAATGTGTTCTTCATTGTTAGTATNACTTGATAGTTTACGTTTTTTACTATTTGTTTGTTCGATTTCATTGGTTGATTGTAGATCGGCATTTTCAAGCGATTGATTCAATCGTTGTGATCGTCGTGTCATTGGTGGATCTCTCGAAATTGAAGTCATACTTCGACGACGACGACGACGTCGACGACGTGCGGATTGTTGTGGTGAAGATTTGATAGTTGTTTCGAATTCAGGAGATAGACTCGGATTTACTAATGAAGTTGACATAGTTTTCTCTTGTTCTTCTTTTGTTTCTAAACGAAAACTGAATTAAAAAAATGAATTTCTACAGAATTTGATATTTTACCCGATGCCGCGCTATTTAATGTAAGAGACTGTGATCGAAGCGGCATTCGTGTTTCTGAAGTGGTAACTTCATTTGTATTTTCTGGTCAGAAGAAAAAGAAAAGAAATCAATTTCAAAAGACAAAAACTCTACGATTGAATTTGATTTTTACGTAGTGAATTTCGTTGATCTAAATGTGTTTTACAAAAGTCTCTTGCTTGTATACGGCAACCTTCTTCTCGACATAGGCCGTGCCATCGTGTGCCCTTCCAAATACGTCTATTGCCGTTCGGTTGTGTTTCCATTTCATCGTATTCTGGTGTTCGATGTTTAAATTGTGTGGATCTTTGTTGCGGTTTGTCGATTTTTGTCGGAAATTTATGAAATCGACAACATGTTTTCGCTTGAACTCGACATTTTGGATCGCCCGTACACAAATATTGCCAACATTTACCATCGAAAATCTTTCGTCGTGTTCCATCGATCGTCAAACGTATTTCACCGAATTGTGGTTTGACTTTCGTTTCACCTAAACGTGGAATATCTTTGAAAGAAGATTCCATTGGAAATATCTAAATTCAACAAAAAACGTGCAAAATATTTATTCGACAAGAGACAAAAAAAGGAGAATAGATACGATAGATACAAAGGAAAAAATAGTAAACAACTAGAACAGCTGGAGATATCAATCAATGATAGAATTTTAAAAAGAACTAGATGTCGCATCATTTCAAACGAAATTTCATGACTTTTAATGTTTATTCAACGAAAATGAAGATGATCTTTTTGTTGATTAGAGTTACAAATATATCAAGATGAGTTTATTTAACGAACAAAACCCATAATTCCATCAGCAATTCGATAGTAATCGAGATTTCCACTTGTATAAGTCGTCAATGGTGAATAAAATATCGTTGGTTTAGCAACTGTTGTTATATTACGAACAGCTGCAATACAAGAATCTGTATATTCACCACTATACATAAAATAGTATCCATAAAAATCGACATCACACTGATTAGGAGATTTATAATTAGTATTAAACGATCTTGTGCACGTGCTATCTGAATAGATAGCTTTCATTTGTTCAGGATCCATTGATGCATTCATATAACTACTCAAATCCCAATACTGTGATGAAGCAAAANGTGTAGACGTGTGCCAATCGAAGATTGTTGCTTGTGTACCATTGAATATGACAAAATCGAAGATTATAGTATTGTTTACAATAAAACCAAGTGCAATTTGATTTGGTCTATAAGCATTCGTTTTCCATTGTGATATTAAAACACTAAACCAATGAGCTCGTGTTCGATTAATTGTAATCATTGGTATATCGACTTGAGTCGTTGGATCACTTGAATTCAGCCAAAGAAATGTTTGATTATTTCCAGTGAAGATTTTAAAGATCGGTATCCATGGATTAATATTTTCGGCAAAGATATTTGTTAACTTCGACAATCGACTGCCATTATTAACATAGACTGAGTTCGATACTCGATCGGATAGAACTAGAACATATGATGTCGATGATTCTGTTAATTGTGAACTTTTATACGGATATGTTGCGAATAATTGACAATAGAATATTGCTGATGAATAACTTGTTACACTGAGTGATAGACAATGTGGTTGAGCTTGACATGAACATAGACAAGCAGTTGATGTTGTATAATTGCGTTGGGAAAACGAAATACCTGTTGAATAAGTAGCATTAACAATCCGAGCGGAACGACTGGCTAAGATTGAAATTGAATTGATTGAAACGAAATAATAGAGAATAAAGAAAAATAATGAATTCATGTTATATCAATCGATCTACAAACGTTTATGAATAGCATTCCATTTCAATAGAAAAGAAATTATATATTATTGAGACAGAAATTGGGTACTTAGTAAACTACTTTGAACTTCGGGTACTTTCACTTAAAAAACGTCAGCTCATAGCTACACCGATTAAAGGGGCTCACTTCCTCAGAAAACATTTCTGATTTCCAAAGAGTCTTTTGAACGGACATTTTTCAAGGTGAACAATTCAGATCAATCTAGCAAACCTTCGTGAAGTTATGGATTTCACAAAAATATCAACTTTACGTAAATAAACTTCAAGCTTTTCTATCTCAGAGGTTTAAAACAAAATACTAATATTGATTATATCTTGAATAATATACGAGTTATTTCAATTTCTTTTGGAAGAGTTCGATGAAAAGGAGATTGCAAAATTTATGAGTAAATATTTTGTACTCGTCATCTATCTCCCGATTCTCATTGACGGTCGTTTAAACCTTCAAAAACTTCGGAAAAAGCATAATAAAATTCTTTTAAAACTCTATATATTTCGTAAAACTAAATCTGCTCCGGAAATCATATGCGTATCATGAAAAAGGCGAGGCAAATATATACCTTTGTGCAAAGAAAAAAATTTCCAAAAATCATATTTTCTGAAGGTGGAACCCCTCTTAAAAATCAGTACATTTGCACTTTAAATGTCTACTTAAGTATCAAAACTTTTAGTGCAAAATTACTAGTCCCATTTTATCGTCTATTCTATTTGTATTTTAAACAGGTTCTCAGTTTGAAAAGTGACTGGGTGTCAGTATCAAAATCCGTACTCGAGCTGCACAAACAAAATTGCATAGAAAAACGGAAACGTGTTCATATATGCTGTGAGAAAAATTTCCTAGCCAGTCGATTGATAACCTTTCATGCTCTATCTGTTGAAAGTAAAATCAGAACTGTATCGGTTTTTTTTCAACTGAAATATAGGCAAAATAAGACATGCTGCAAAACTTTAGCCACACCCAGTAGAGGAAATGAAAATATTGGTTTTTATCATTAAATATAATTATTTAAAATTAAACATAAACAGTTTTATTAGCCATCTATTTCAATACTGAAAAAGCTCGATGATACCATGTTTATTCTTGATGAAAAAAGCCTACGGCAATATTTAATAAGAAAGTTCTTATTCTATATAATAAACATTTGATATTCTTCATGCAAAGAAAATATCTAATTAAAAAAATATTTTCAATGTTTTCCCAAGCATTCGTCACTTGAATTTCATTCGATTAGAAAGAAAAAGTTATTTTGGTGTGCTTTTTTTGTAACATTATCAGTAGAAGAAAAACAAGAAGGAATATTAAACAGGAAAGATGCTATTACGGCTTCGTTGTAGATCAAAAATTATATCCGGTGTAAGCACAACTGACGTGCATAGATTATTGATAAAAAAAATATGTCGATATTTCTTAACGGGGTTTTTGTTTTTCAGTTTTTACTGATCTTCTTCTGTTATCTATTGATTGACATTAATTATATTGTATTCGGTTTGTTTATTACTTTGCCAATACTCATATTGAATAAATTATGTCAAGGTCAAAAGAGATTTGTATCGTTTTTTTTCTGCTTTCATCCACAAAAAAATCCTTTANAATGACTACGACGTTTGCCTTCGTAATCTGTTTTATGCCGATCTCTCGTGCAATTGTATATTTCATGTATGTTAATCATCTTGCTTCAAGCCCACACTGTTTTTAGTTCGATTCCCTTTGGTGAATAGAAGATTCTCCGAGTTTGAATATGTATATCTATTTAACGAATATATTATTAATCATGCTTTAAATCTCGCTTTTTCGATCGAGTACTCAATGATGTTGTCATAAAAGCTTTGCTAATCCAATGGTTAATCGGATCGGAATGTTGCTAAATGAATGCCTCGAACTTGTGTCTGTTTCGATTTAATGAGATCGATCATGATTAGACATTTCTTTTGCTATTATTTGCATGAAAAATTCTCTGTCGTTGAAAATGATGAGTGCAGAAGAGAATGGATTCATTTGATCAGGTATTTAATAGAATCGTATTGGAAAAAAACCTAGGAATGTGATTAGATTTCTCTTTTGATCAAATTTTCGTATGTTTGATTGCTTTTCTTTGTTAATAACTTCGAGGAAAATCTTTCCATTTCGTTGCTTTTCTTTTCCGCTGAGTAGATTGATGTGTTGTTGACAAATGAGATAGCGNGATTCGAGTTAATTAGAAGGAACGCTTTTCTTTTTTTTTCTGCATGTCAAAAAAGAAGAAAAAGTCAGTTGATCTAACTTGTTGCTTTTCTTTTCTTTTCTTTTTGTTCTATTATGATGAGAAACAAAAAGAAAAAAAGACAACTAGAAATTTCTCAAAGGAAATTGTAGACTAATATTTTTTTGAACGTTTGATCTCCGATTTCATCTGACATTAGATTAAAAAATCGAGAAAGAAAGAGAAGAAAAGTTGTTTCTTATTTTCTTTTAACTATCCAATCGAGATCCAAATGGATACTTTGGCTAATTTATAGGGAGTATCGTTTCTTTTTGTTATTATTACAACTGCAATATTTGACATTTGATCATCGACAAATGAAACAAATAAACCTCGAACTCTTATCATTGTTTCAGTTGTGCGTGTATTTTTTCTTCTTCTTCCTGTTCTTCTCTTGAATAAACGTTCTTTTCCCTTGAATTTATATCTGTAAAACGGAACGGAAAGAACAACACAATAGATTGTATGTGTGTTCGTAGTACCAATGCGTACACGACGAAGATCTACTATTGAAAAAAAAAACGAAGCGAAGAAAGAAAAAAAAGGGAAAAGCAGAATACGCAAGAGAATCATGTGGTTGACCGTCTTCTCGACTAATAACCAGTAACGACAATTGTGATAGTAAGAACAGCAGTAAAATTCTTTCTTCGTCTTCTTCTTCTTTTTTTTTCTTCTCTCTCGTTCCATTTATTATTCCATGTGTGTGTGTGGTATATCTACATTCGACAAAGAGAGAAAAAAAAATGTCCTCGATTCTCCTTTTTTTTTTCTTTCACATAAGATCGATTGAGATTTAGAGAATGAGTTCAAAATGCTTTCGATGCCTGTGAGGTGAAGATATTCGTAAATATTCTCTGTTTACTTTCTAATCACCTCGGGCAATCATAATTCATCATCAATTATTTGTTGAAATAATCTACATATATTTTATTCAGTCAATTTTTCTTTCTGCTTTCTATTTAACCAAACAATTGACTTTTTTTTGTTAGATTATGAGTTAAATGAAACTGTTATCATCGCCATCATCTCCTTATGAAAGTCCATCTAGTGGATGGAAATTTCATTTCAGTCCAACGTCATATGCAGCCTTAGCTGCAGCCTTGTTTCCTTCATCACTTCCTGGTTCTCAAGATCTCTCATCTGCAACTGCTTCAAATCTCGATGATCAATGTGAGTAATTAAACGCTATTTCAAAACACTATACGTTTCGAAAACTATGCATATAAAAAGAAAAGAATTTCATCGAAAAGAGAAAAACAAAACGAAGATAAAGGATAAAAATCGAGGTGTTAGTCATCTTCATTTTCTTCCTCGAGAAATCGTGTATAGACACATCGTTCGATAATCATCAAAGAATGACTATTTTGAATGGAAGAGGTAGGTAGATAGTTGAAGAATTTTGTGAAGCAAAAAGAAAAAAAGAAAAAAGAAAAAAAAACTAATTATAATTATATATTTTTATGATTACTTTTTTTGTCTTCTGATTAGTTCATACAAATGGTTTCACACATGAATATGAAAAATCATTACGAATTCTACTTTTTGCCGAAAGTTTTCCATCGTTTACAAGTGGAATAACGCGACGTTTCAAAGAAATTATTCGGCGTTTAGCCAAACGAAAACATTTCATTCATGTTATAACCGGTTGTAAAGTAAAAACCTCAATCTGTTTGATTCGAATCGAATCAATGTTTTTAGAATGCACGATCGTGGCTTGATGGCAACGATATTCTTCAAGAATATGTCACATTCTCCATTCTTCCATCAACTGATTTTACCAATAAAATCGATTGTGCATGTCCTTTCTTATTTCCTCATGTAAATGATTGTTCTTTTTCTTTTTTCTATTTCAATCAGCTTCTTCTTCTTCTAGCCGAGAATTTATTTTTCTATTCGCAACTTTGCTCCTGATGTTATTCATATCGTTGAGCAAACTCCAGCTGCTATGCTCTGTGGTGCATTTGCTAAATCATTAAATATTCCCATTGTTTGGTCTTCACATACAAATATTGATTTCTATCTCTCGACATATATTCGTTCGTATGCAATTAATTTAACTCGACGAATATATAAATATATTCGTTTGAGACATTTAATTTATTCGTCAATTAATTTAACAGTTAGTCAAGATTTTGCTGATTATATGGAACATACGGGTATTCCACGTCCAGTTTTAGTTTGGAAAACTGGTGTCGATTCGGAATTATTCAATCCATCGAGACGTTCATCAACGATGCGCTATCGAATGTTCGGAACGAAGAATAAATTCACTCGAGAACAAATGGATTCGATTACGTTATTTCTTTGTGTCGGTCGAATATCGCCCGAAAAAAACTTCGAATTTCTCTCCTATGTACTAGAACGTATACCAAAACAAACGTTTCTCTGTATAATCGGCGATGGTCCTTATCGACACACGCTCGAGCCACTATTTCCTTCGGATCGTGTCCATTTCTTTGGTTATCTCGGTGGTGAAGAATTAGCGAGTGCATATGCGAGTGCAGATTATTTTATTTATGCATCAGTTAGTGAAACATTCGGACAAGTCTATCTCGAAGCAATGGCAAGTGGAACACCGGTTATTGCTGCTGAAGGTGGACAATTAAAAGAATTCTTTGTCAATGGTGAACATGGTTATCTATGGCAACCGGATGATATCGATTCGGCTGAACAAGCCATACGAAATGCAATGAAACATCATGATTATCTATCGAAAAATACTCGACAACAAGCATTAAAACATTCGTGGGATTCAGCTGCTGATCAATTAAATCATATTTATCATGATGCAATTAGAAAAAAAGCAAATTCAGATTCCAATAACAATTCATTTCTAGTCCTTTTTCGTTTAATTTACTATGGTTTTCATTGGTGTATTTGTATATTCTTAGCATTAACTTTCATGGCACCATTCGTTAAAGTTTCATCACCAACAACAAAAACCAAAACGAAAACGAAATTAAATCAATGTTCATCATTTTAAACAAAAAAATTACAATATGTTTCTCTTATGATTATCATCACTCAGGATTAGGATAACATATGTCGTTTCTTATCTTTGCTTCATTGCTTTTATAACAGTAATACAAGCGTATAATATGTCGAAGTCAAAAAAACATAAAACATTATTAACACGAAGTTTTTATTTCATATTTGTGTCGAATTTTTTTTTTTGCATGATTATTATACTTCACATTAGATTAATATTTCTTTGTGCCTTGAAATGATGCTGACAAACAAAAAATAATATAGGAATCTTGAGAAATGCTTGAAATATTTTATTTATTTAACTTAATGAAACTGAACTTCGAGTGCAAATATATAAATATAGGCCGAGAATTCTTTTACGATCAAATTATTAATTAAACGATTATGTATCATTTTGGTTAAAGCAATGTAAACATTGACATAATGTGATAGTTTTACCTTGGACTGAAATAAAAACCACGAAAGAAATAGCCTTGCCATGTGTTTGTTTCGTCTGATTTGATTAGATTAGAATTATCCGTCGACTAAAATAGCCTTTTAAGGACTTTTATTAATGAAGACAAAGTATTCATTTGAGAATGAAAACAAAGATAATCGTGTTCGATATATCTTTTTTTTTATTAATTAGAATTATATGAATAAAAAAAAAGATTTAGATAAAGAAATAATCCGTAACTTGACCTTAGTGTGTACACGAATATAAGATCTTCGTTGATAATAGCAATTGTTTTCTTTCTTCAATACAATCGATTCATTGTTTTATACCCCCAACTGAGATGAAAAGTATACGATTGTCAAAAAATGAATAGAAGAAAAATGCTCTTATTTCAGTTGATTATAAGATATTTTCAAAAGACAAACAATAATTGTTTTGACATTCGTCGAATTCATCGAGGAACAACAATAAAAAGGAATTTTAAGAATAACAATACGCATTCGATTATTCCCACATGTATACAATTGCCAATGTCGTCGTGTCAACCTGCTGTTATTCTTACACCATCATCATCATCATAATCAAACAAAAGCACAAACATATGTGTGTATGTTCGGCATACATTGTACATATCTCTTCAACGTTTGTTGATTGTTAATATACATTTATGCTTACAAATGCTAAAAGATGAATCTAAAGCAAACTCATTAAAACCAAACCGATTGAATGTCTATTTATTCACTAATAATCAACAAGAAGAAGAAAAAAATGCGGTCNCCCCTTCGGCATTGACCACTACGAGCAAATAGTTTCTTCTTGCTGCTTCACCTATTCTTCCGTTTCGAGAGTTTATTGAACGATCAACATTTTCTTTTTCTTTGAAAAAAATCTTTCGGATTCTTGCTTGATTAACCGATCAATCATGCTATTGGCTGTGTTCTCATGCAGCAAATATGACACAACACAAAAAACGACTTCAATGTTTGTTTTTTTTCTTTCTTTATACCAACGACAAATAATTTATACCGAAAAAAGAAAAACAGCAAAAAAAGGTGCCTTTTTTTCGCACACATACACAAATCATTGAAAGCAAAAAATATATGTATATACGTACAGACATTTAAACACGAAACAACAAATCTACTCACACATAGATTAATAAAAAAAAAAGAAAAGAAAAGAAACGAAACGAAATGAGAAAGTGCAAACTCGACTGTTATTCTTCCTCGAACACACAAATAGGAAAAGCAAAATGTTCTTTTTGTTAGTTAGTTTTTTTGTTTCTCCATTCGTTTTCAATCTGACAGAGAAAGAGAGGATATCATCATTTACAAAAATGTTTTTCCACACGTTTAATACAACGTTTACATCGTACTTCGCAACACCAATGAAATTGACATTCACAATCTTCTTCAATTGTCCGTATGATTGTCTCNTAACCTCGATCGCAACATAATACTGAACATGAACCAGGCTCATTCATTGTTAAATTACATTCTCGTCCTTGTGTGCCTAATGAACCTAAACGAAGATTTTTCTCGCAGAATGACGGCGAATTATGTATATAGATGAGATCGGTTGTATTGAATAATTTCATTGAATTCTTGCGCGGTTTTAGTAAACCTAAACGACGATTGAGACGAACTTGCGTTGCACTTGCATATTTCGTGCGTAATTCCGAACCAATTAAACGAAAATCAGGTAATGTTCGCCAACAAACACGTAATGTACATGAACCACTCACACCATGACATTTGCATGTTAATTGTACATTACGTTCGACAATCTTTGAAAAAGAAAACACACACACACACA
>JGI26530J50255_1002647_pt1 | contig 10252 bp, 16 predicted proteins | sample ThiBiot_500_plan_2_FD_50255 | JGI IMG/M metagenome (IMG submission 50255) | reverse complement strand
ACCAAGTACCACTCACGAGTTACGTCAGCAGGTTTTTGGCTGAAAGTTTTAGCGTTAACCATTACTTAGCCTCCTTTGCGACTTCGCTGATTTCATCAACGAAAGCAATAGTTGCAAGTTGTGCGCCATCACCAACTCGAAGACGGGTACGTTCTACACGAACGTGGCCACTGGTACGACCCGTAAGCTGAGGAGCGATAACGTCAACAAGACGGAAGGCTGCAGCTTGGGTTGAAAGGCCGGCAATAACCGCACGGCGGTTAGCGAGGNCACCCTTCTTAGCTTTAGTAATGAGTTTTTCAATATAACGGACGAGTTCTTTGGCTTTTGGAAGCGTGGTCTCGATCTTACCGTGCTCTACGAGGCTTGTTGCCAAACCTTTGATGAGCGCGCGGCGTTGATCGCGTTCGCGGCCAAACTTACGTCCTTGGTATCCGTGTCGATGCATCTCTAGACGTCCAATTCTGCCAATTTATCTTTGACTTCATCGAGCGCCTTGCTACCAAAGCCCTTCAACTCGCGAAGATCCTGCTCGCTTAACGTGACGAGGTCACGAACGGTGCGGATTTCGTTGTTGATGAGCGCGTTGGCGGTGCGGGCACTCAGGTTTAATTCTTCAATAGGGGTGTTGAGCTCGTTGCCTTCGTCAACCAATTCTTGGCCGAGTGCAGGAGCGGCTTCAACAGTAGTGCTACCAGCAAGTGCAGTGTATTGGTTTACCAAAATAGCAGCAGCTTCTTCAAACGCTTCACGTGGGCTGATTGAGCCGTCGGTTTCAACGTTTACCTGGAGCTTATCAAGGTTGGTCTCTTGACCAACACGAGTTGCGTCAACCTTGTAACGTACACGAAGGACAGGGCTAAACATTGCATCCAAGGCGATCATGTCGCTGTGGAGGCGGTTTACGCTAGCGTCTTCGATGGTTTGATACCCGCGACCAGCTTCAACAACGAGGTCAATAACGACAGACTTCTTTGGATCATCGATTGTAGCGATGATTTGGTCTGGGTTAATAACTTCAACGTCGGCAGTAGTTTTGATGTCGGCAGCAGTAATAGCGCCGGCACCCTTCTTCTCGATACGGAGCTCAACCGGCTCGTCTGAAGAAGATTTTACACGTACGTTCTTGAGGTTAAGCATGATGTCAACGACATCTTCTTTAATACCATCAACGGTTGTGAATTCGTGGCTTGCACCTTCAATACGGAAGGCGACAATTGCTGCACCCTTCACGCTTGATAAAAGCACGCGACGGAGGCTGTTACCGAGGGNGTTACCATAGCCGGCTTGAAGCGGCTCAATAACGAACGATGCACTATTTGCACCAGTTTCTTCAACTGCGGCAAGTGCTGGGTTGTGAATAACTTTTGACATATCTTATCTCTCCTTACCCTATCGTGAGTAGTACTCAACAATTAATTGCTCGTTAATGTCTGCTTCAGCTTCTTCGCGCTTTGGAGCGCCGGTAATTGAAATAGTCATTTTCTTGGCGTCGCTTTTTAGCCAGCTAAGTGAACCCTGAGTGCTTGCCTTTACAACATCGTCAAGAGTGGTAAAGTAACCAGACTTTTGGCTCTTTGGGCGAACAACCAGTTCGTCACCAGCTTTTAAGCGGATTGATGGAATATCGACACGACGACCGTTTAGCATGAAGTGTCCATGTCCAACGAGTTGCCTTGCAGCACGACGACTAGTAGCAAAACCAGCACGGTACACTGCGTTGTCGATACGTTGCTCGAGCATACGAAGAAGGTTCTCACCAGTTAGACCTGGTTGACGAGTAGCTTCATTCATAAGCTTAGCGAATTGCTTTTCAAGAAGACCGTACAAACGACGAACCTTCTGCTTTTCACGAAGTTGTGTCAGGTAAAGACTTGGCTTACCTTGACGGCCGTGGGCGTGAACACCAGGAATACCACTCTTACGAGCCATAATCTTGTGCGCCTTAGGGTGAAGTGCATAGCCTTCACGACGGCTTTGTTTAACGATAGGTGAATTATCTCGTGCCATAGCCTATCCCCTTCGCACCTTACGTGGGCGTACGCCACCGTGTGGCACGCCAGTTACTTCTTTAATGCTATCGATGTTAATGTCAAACCCGTTCAACGCACGAATGGCTGAATCACGGCCTTGGCCAACACCTTTAACAAATACGTCAACCGACTTTAGGCCAAAGCCCTTAGCGGTTTCGGCTGCCTTTTCAGCAGCAACTTGGGCTGCATATGCAGTACCCTTTTTGCTTCCACGGAAACCAACTGCACCAGCACTACTTTGTGAAATAACGTTACCCTTCTTGTCAGAAAAGCTCACAATAGTATTGTTGAAGGTTGCTTGAACGTGAAGTTGACCAGCGGGAACTGATCGCTTTTGCTTCTTTTTTGATGAAGCGCGTGATGTAGAATCTGCCATCTAATCGGTTCCTTTCTAGGTCTTACTTGCTGCTTTAGGTTGAGCACCACCAACGGCGATCGCGCGACCCTTACGAGTTCGTGCATTCGTACGTGTACGCTGACCGTTTACCGGCAGACCCGCCTTGTGGCGAAGACCGCGGTACGCGTTGATGTCTTTCAAACGTTTGATATTGTTAGTTACGAGACGCTGGAGGTCGCCCTCTACGGTGTAATCGGCGTCGATTNCTTCGCGTAGTCGCTGTTCTTCAGCCTCGGTGAGATCTTTCNCCCGAGTGGTCGGCTCAACTTTTGCCGCCGCAAGGATGTCTCGTGCAAACTTCGGACCGATGCCGTAAATATACGTCAAAGCGATCTGAACTTGCTTTTCAGCGGGTATTACTACCCCTGCAATTCGAGCCATGCTTAACCCTGCCTTTGCTTATTCTTAGGTTTTTTCTTGTTGATGACACGCAAGCGGCCCTTACGGCGCACTAGCTGGTCATCTGGACTGATTTTCTTTACACTCGCACGAACTTTCATGAGTTCAAGAATTCCTCCAGTTAAATTTGGTCCTTGTGGCGGTACGTGATTCGTCCCTTCGTAAGATCGTAAGGGGTCATCTCAACATCCACCATATCACCAGGCACTAAGCGAATATAGTTTTTACGCATTTTTCCGCTAATGTGCGCGATGATGCTCAGGCCATTCTCGAGTTCAACCTTAAATTGAGTATTAGGCAGTGCTTCCACCACCTTGCCTCGCATTTTGATTACCTCTTTAGAATTAGCCATAAGTTACAGTAGTGTATTATACACCAAAAGTTAGTTCAGGTAAAGCGTTTTCAAGAATATACCTTCCGACTTTTTCGGAGTGGTACGTCATAATAGACTTATTTTAGCAAATCGCTAACACGAGTCAATAGTTTGATTGTTATGTACCCTTCTCTACTGCTCACAAAAAGTTATGAAAACTAGAGAAGGGACAGGAGGCATCAACGACGCCACCAGCCCTGTTCTCGTCAGCGACGCGGAATCAGCACGACGTGTGCCTGGTCTTCGTCGTTGAGGGTGATGGCCGGCATGAGGTTTTGCTCGTTGAGCCGGGTTTTGAGTATGTAGCCGNTCGCCTCGACACCTTGCGACTGCTGGTCGATGTTGGCCAACCCGCAGAAGTACTGGAACTGCTCGATGGACATGAAGTACTCGTCCACCGTTCCGTTGGCGATGGCTTCGTGAAGAGGCTCTTTGGTAAAGCCTTCACGGACATGCAGGTTTCGGAGCCTCTGGTAGGTGCCGAGAACAATGTTCACCGCATTGGCATCATACACCGTACGGACGTACTGTTTGCGCAGCGCTTCGGTGCTTGGGATCGTACTTCCGTTAGGCACGGACGCCTCCTGTCAAAAATACGCTCCACATCCGGGGTGTGGAGTCATATTTATATTATACCACAAAATACATATAAAAGCGAGTATTTGACTCTATCGGTCGTAATACTACGGGGTAACAACGCCCGTGGGTTCCTCCCTATCGGTCGTAATCGTCGTAGGTCACCATAAGGGCGCGCGAGTTGATCTGGCGAAGCGTCTCAAGCCCTACAGATACAACAATCAGCAAACCAGTACCACCAATTGAGAGGTTGGTATTTGTAATGCCAGCAAAGTGATAAAGCAAATATTCGGCTGCGAACGGTGTAACAGCAATAAGACCAAGCACAACTGAACCAAACAGGATTAAACGATTAACGGTAGTTGTAAGGTATTTCTCGGTTTGCTTACCTGGGCGTACACCTTCAATGAAACCACCTTGCTTCTGAAGGTTTTCGGCAATCTCACTGGCATTAAATACAATACCTGTATAGAAGTACGTAAAGAATATAACAAGTACAAAGTACACAATTGGGTAAATAAAGGCTTCTAATGAAGTACCTGTGAAGTTGCCTGGGTTAGGTGCTTGGAACCAGGTGATAAGGTTATTCGCCAACACCGCATAGGCTTCATTGCCGGTTGCTTTCAAAATTTGACCGATAAAGGCTGGGAGTGACAGAAAAGCGACCGCGAAGATTACAGGAATAACACCGGCAGCGATGAGCTTAATTGGAAGAATACTTTTAATACCACCGTAGCTACTATTACCTTGGACACGCTTAGCATAGTTAATTGTGACTACCCGCTGGGCTTCATTAATTTTCACCAAGAAGTACAGCAAGAAGAGCGACACTAACAGTATGGCTAATATAGACCAGAACATAGTTGGGTTTACCGGCAATGTGAACCAGTTAAAGACATGGAGTGAACCAGAAGATGTATTGAATAGCGATGTGCCGAAAGTTGAAAGAATTGAAGGCAGTTGGCTAATAATACCAGCAAAAATGAGGAGGCTAATACCGTTACCTATACCCTGTTCGGTTATAAGCTCACNTAGCCACATAAGTAAAATAGCACCGGCTGACATTGCACCGACAGCTACGATCCACTCGATGGCGGTAGGGTCACCCAGGGCTGTCGAGTTACTCGCAAGCACCGTTTGACGCAAGATGAAAATATACGCAATTGACTGGACGATCGCCAATGGCACGGTAATCATACGGGTCCACTGGTTAATCTTGCGACGACCAGATTCACCATCCTTGTGGAGCTCTTCAAGACGCGGGATAGCCTTTGTAAGAAGCTGGGTAATAACCGAGGCGGTAATAAACGGGGNTAGTCCAACGAGAACGATCGAGAAGCTAGCCAGCGCACCACCGGAAAGTAGGTTCAAGAAACCACCAAAGTCGGTACCGCTCACAACGCTATTTACAACCTCTTTCAGCTGGGTTGGCTCGGCTAGTGGCACCGGAATGTGCGCCAATAAGCGGTATACGATAATAATACCAAGTACAATTAATAGCCGCTTTTGCATGTCGCGGTTTTTGAGCGATTTAAAGATTGTTTTCCAGTTCATACGGACTTTTTCCAGACTACCCCGAAGTTATACGATTTACCTTGATTATACTACACAGATCGGCTTCATGAAATAGCCCAGGAGCCAATCTGCCGCACATTAAGCGAACAGATCAGCCCCTGGGTGTCACCGGAGCGACGTGCGATATAGCGTAAGTATCCCGTACCAAAAGTACGTTACACTTAGCTTTACCAGCGGGCGGCGCTTCTAGCCGCTACTGTGATTCAAGTACATGAGGATCGCACTCCTGCATGCCTTATGGGTGCACTACGTATATCTTGACTTCCGTCATCAAGCCCGATCGGGCCTTCTAGATGTCGTACGCGTGCCGTATACACTACGCTTCCGGGCATCGAACGCCAAGAAACGGTTTGTGGGTGCATAGCACCTTTTCGTCCACTGTGGTGAATCACGCCCAGTAGGTGGTGGCAGATATAATATGTGAGTAATGTCGCCGGGTATCTAATCCTCCGATACACCCACTTAACCTGTCCGAATACATCATAGCATAAAAAATACACCCCTGTCGGGGNGTATTTAAAGGTGTAATATACACTACTTGTCGCTGGCTTCAGCTTCCTTAGTACTCTTGCGAAGCGGTACGGCTGTTTTTTCAAACACGCCACCAGCTTTGGCAATCGCTTCTTGCGAGCTCTTACTTGCACCGGCTACCTTAACGGTCAATGCAGCAGTTAGTTCACCGCGAGTAATTACCTTAACGGTGTGGAAAGGTGTTGAGATGTAGCCCTGTTCGAAAAGAGTGGCGTTATCAACAGTCTTACCCTTAAAATCGTTAAGCGTATCGAGGTATACAACCTGAGCGGGCGTACGGAGGCTCTTGAAACCACGAGCCTTAGGCACGGCACGTACAAGCGTACGTTGACCACCTTGGAAAGTAGCACCAAGCTTCTTACCAGTACGAGCGCCTTGACCCTTCGTACCACGACCAGCAGTTTTACCACCACCAGCGGCAATACCACGACCAACACGCTTCTTGTCTTTGTTAGCCCCGGCGAGGAGTTCGTTATACTTAGTCATTACTTCTCCTCCTTGTCAGCAGCTTTCTTAGCAGTAGCTTTTTTAGGAGCCTTTTCTGCACCAAGCCATTCTTCCTTAGGAACAAGGCCGCGAAGCGCTTCAATAGTAGCGTAAGCGATGTTTACCTTGTTCGTAGAGTTAAGTGACTTAGAAAGAAGGTTACGAATACCAGTTACACCAATGATTGAACGAACGACACCACCGGCAATAATACCAGTACCAGGAGCAGCCGGCTTAAGAAGCACACGCGCGCCACTGTATTTAACTTCGTTATCGTGAGGGATAGTTTCATTTACAATAGGAATAACGATAAGGTTCTTCTTTGCAATGTCAGTTGCCTTTTGAACGGCAACTTGCACGTCAGCACCCTTGGCTACACCCACACCAACTTTGTTCTTGCGGTCACCTACAACAACAAGTGCCTTAAAGCGGAAACGACGTCCACCTTTTACCACACGTGAGACACGGTCGATGTTAATAACCAGTTCTTCAAATTGCTTTGGCTCTTGTGGAGCTTGGTCGCGGCGTGGGCCGCGGTTGTTACCGCCACGCTGACCACCACGGGTACCCTGTGCAGGTGCGGTAGTTGGCGCAGCTGTGTTTTGTACTTCAGCCATATTAGAATTCCAATCCTTCCTTGCGTGCAGCATCAGCTAGGGCAGCAAGACGCTGAGCGTATTTGCGGCCGTTGCGGTCGAAGACAATCGCAGTAATCTTTGCTTTCTTTGCTTTCTTAGCGATATCAGCACCAATCCAAGCAGCTTGCTCGGTCATAGTACCAGTTTGCTTTGTGCCAACAGTTGTCGCAGCGGCAACGGTGTGTTGCTTAACGTCATCAATGAGTTGGGCGCTAATGTGCTTGTTAGAAATAGTTACGGTCAGGCGTGGGCGTTCAGCAGTACCTGAAACCTTCGCACGAACACGAGCAGCACGGAGGCTACGATTTACAAGTTTTTTATCGAGAGCGCTCATGATTACTTACCTGCCTTTCCTGCTTTTCGAAGAATAACTTCGTCAGCATACTTAATACCCTTACCCTTGTATGGTTCAGGCTTTTTAAGAGCACGAATTTCAGCAGCAGTTTGACCCACAGCTTGCTTGTCGATACCCTTAACAGTAATTTCCATCTTGTTTACTTCAAGTTGGACACCATCGCGAGCTTTGTATTTCACTGGGTGCGAGAACCCAAGGGCCATAGTGATTTCTTGGCCACCACCTTCAACACGGAACCCAACACCGTTTACTTCCAGCTTCTTTTCAAAGCCAGTTGTAACACCGTTGACTGCGTTGTTAAGAAGGGCACGTTGCAAACCGTGCTGTGCTTTGGCAATGCGCTCGTCGTCCTTACGGGTAACAATAGCGTTGCCGTCCTCTAGTGAGACAGTTACGTCAGAGAGATGCGGTACTACTAGTTGGCCTTTAGGACCAACAACTGTAATAGCATCATCAGCGACCGTGATTGTCACGCCTGAGGGAATTTGAATTGGTAGTTTTCCGATTCGACTCATGATCTACTTCCTTGTTTACCACGAGTGAAACGGACAAGACGTTTCAGTGCTTCGGCTATATTACTCTACTACGATGCCATGCATTGGCTTTAGTATCATTAATAGCGCTAGCGCAAAATCACCTCTGATTTCACTCGCATTAATTATCTGAATAATAGTAGCACATTAACGCCATATACACAAGATGTGGCACTCTTTTTAAAATGAGTTAACGAGACAATCTTATCNCTTTTCGTGATCAGTTGCCTCCGTTAGTCTTTGTTCTATCGCCTTATTAACCAAACTTGAGACCGTGCTATTCATATTTTCAAGCCGCACTCTTTGCATAAAGCCTACAGGCCCGAGTTTCTTAAACATCTTACCAAAAGTTTCATCAGCAAACGAAGATGATACAATCGCAATCTTATCAAAGTCAACAACTACCGGAAGGCCAGTCTCAAGCATTAGATTTTCAATGTCATTTCTAATCCTGAAGCCCGATTGCCTAGTACCATAACCTGAAGCTTTCTCATCCAACCTATACATTAATCTCTCTCCTGTTTCATTAAGAGACGAGAGTACTCGATATGAATCAGGTCGATGTCCATTTAAAGCATTTTCAATATTAATTGGCTTCTGATAATTTATTTGAAAATCGACAATTGTACCACCACCCTTTCGCGCATGACTGAGATAAGGCCCTGAATCTTTTGTAATTTGCCCATCATTACCAATATGAATACGCGCTCCACTACTTGTTATAGTCATCTCTCCTGTTCCAGATTCTATAATCCTATGCAAACCCCATAAACCGTTTCCTTGATGTTCCGTCTTGCTCCTTGTAACCCCTTCTTTCATTGCAAGAGTAATGGCATCCATTGAATCGGATGGTTTATAAAAGTCCGATGTACTTAAAGAGTTATATATACCCTGACCTGCGTCCGCCACACAAAAAACGACCTGCTTTTGTCCGCTGTGCAACTGGCCCATTACGTAACCTGAGTCGGAATCTGCGTGTTGTAAAACATTATCGACAACTTCATTAAGTGACCACTCCAGTGACACTAATGCATCCTTATTAGTGATTAACTCTCTTTCTCGAATAGCATCAATAAGCAGAGTAACAATACCAAACACATCCTCGGGACTTTCAAATTTCCAAACTTTGTTTAATGGATTATTACTATGCTCATTGAAACCAAAACTAATAGGCTCAATGAGACGCTTGTCTACAAATGAGTTAGGCGTCTCATGAAGCCTAAAAACAACTCCGGAATTAGTTCTTAGGTTGTCACAAAAAGCCGCTAACGGGACTGCTATATTTGCGTATACTGTTTCATTTTTTAGCTTACTGAAATCAAGGGTGATTTCTTGATAGCCCTCATGTCTAGCTTCTAGAACAGCACTAATAAAATGCCGTAGGGAAATCCGCTCTTTAAGTGAACGTATTATAATCACACCGTCTCTACGTTCTATTGCAGAATCATTCAACTTATTCTGCAGTCGCTCTAGTATATTAGGACGTCCCATTTGCTAACTCTTTTGTTATTAAACTTTCTCTTATTATACTAAGGTATCGTAAGCGCAGTGACAATAAAGCATCTCAAATTAACCCACTTCTACAAACTAGTTTTCTAAAAAAGAACCTCACATGAAGTGAGGTTCTTTTATTATGCAAAGAATTTTCATTAGTAAACGCTCAAAAGCAATTCACCACCAAGACGCTGCTTAGTAGCTTCTTGTCCAGTAACCACACCCTTCGATGTACTTACCAGAACGATACCACGGCCGCTCTTTACCTTAGGGATGTCGTTGGCACTTACGTACACGCGGCGTCCAGGTTTTGAAAGGCGCTTGATTTCGTTAATAGCGGCGTTTTCACCTGGCTTGTTAATAGTAACAACCAAGATGTCGCGAGGCTTTGCTGCTTCAACTTTTACGCCAGCGATGTAGCCAGCCTTCTTAAGTTCTTCAGCAACCACCTTCTTCAATTTGCTTGAAGGAACAGTGATTTCGTTCTTACCAACCATAACTGCATTACGGATGCGAGTCAGTAGGTCGGCGATTGGGTCTGTAGATTGTAGTGACATAATCGTTTCTCCTTTCCTACCAACTACTCTTTGTTATGCCAGGGATTTCACCCTTTGAAGCTTTTTCGCGGAAGTTAATACGGCTCAGGCCAAAGCGGCGCATGTATCCGTGCGGGCGTCCGTGAAGTGCGTCACGGTTCTTCCAACGAGTTGGAGAACTGTTACGAGGAAGTTTTTGCAAACCATCAGTGTCACCAAGCTCTTTGAGCTCAGCACGCTTTTCGGCGTACTTGGTGATCATCTTCTTTCGTTTTTCGTCGCGTGCGACAGCAGATGTTTTAGCCATTAGCGTGCGCCTCCTTCTT
>JGI26530J50255_1002565_pt1 | contig 10515 bp, 8 predicted proteins | sample ThiBiot_500_plan_2_FD_50255 | JGI IMG/M metagenome (IMG submission 50255) | reverse complement strand
AAAATGTTGATCAGTTAAATGGTTTTGAATGAATAATTCCATTTGATCCATTAGTAATTGATATTGAAGATATTGAAAGACGAGAGTTTGTATTGCTTTATNCGAATCATTTTCATTATAAATTCGATTCAAATATTTGATTAATAAAGTCAAGAAATAATTTTGATTTTCCAAGATTTGATTNGGATTATTCAATTGACAATCGAATTGTTTCGATGATAATCGAGATAAATTTATTGAAAATATGAAAATAGCCAATGAAATCTTCAAAATAATCGGATGTTGATGAAAACGACTTAATTTCAACCGATTTTTCGACATATTTTCATGAAATTGTCTGTTAACCCATTGAGTCATTTGAAAGCCAATTTGAGAATTCTCAATGAAATTATCCTTGAGAACATGATGAATATGAACTAAATGAGTTATATTGCATTTTATCAATAAAATCTGATCTTCAATATCAATTTGTTGAAATTGTGGAATTGATTTGAAAAATTCGATTAAATTCTTATAAACTTTTTCTTCATTATTAAGGAAATCCGTTAATGTTGAACTGTTTAACGAATAGATCGTTATCAATTGACTATTATTCAATGCATGTAAATCATAATTTTGAGACATTGATTCAATTTGAGAGAATTCATCGATCGACAGACAATTCATTGTCATCGGATAAACGGAACGTTTTTTTCTTTGAATAATTGTAGTTTGATCTTGATTGAAATGAGAATTGGAAAGACGTTTTAATTGATTCGAATGTCGTTGATGATCAACTCGAATCCATTCCTTTTTCATTTTCACATCGAAACATTTCTTTAAACGACAATAAGTACACGAACGACGAGATTCAATTGTTATCTCACAACAACCATAAGATCGACACTTGAGATCAGACTAAAACAAACGAACAAAACTTCGATCCTCTTCTTAGATGATATTTTCAAATTGATTTCACAAATAAATAAATCAATCATCGACATCTATTGACAATTCTCTTACTAAGTCTCGATAGGCATTTCGTCGAAAGAAGGCTTTACACGATTCACATGAGATTTGATCAAAATTATATCCATGAGCTTGACCACCGCAAACACGACATTTCAAATATTCACTAAAATCGTTCATCTGTTTGTCCATATGGTTATTGAAATGAATAGATGCTGTCATTTCTTCGTCAAAGTTTTCGAGAAGACTAATTTGTTCGAGGAAAATAAAAAAAAATGAAATCTNGACAATCTAATCTCACTTGTTGTGCTTGTTTTTTGAATAGGAAATCAAACCTCAAAAGATGTGCGTCGAAACGAATAAATAAAACGTAAAATAGGAGAATTTTTGAAATATTTCTCTCTTGAGAAAAATGTGTCACAATGCGTGGGAAGAGAAAACGAAAAGGAATAATTTTCTGTTTTTATATAATTGAGTCTATTAGTTTGTTTGTTTTTACAGAGCTTCTCCTCTTGAGATTCGATACTTTTAAAGGGTCAATTAACTACTCTTCTCATTTGTACTTTTTTGTTTTATTTACATAGACCTAGTCTTCTACCGTAAAATTCACTCGATGAAATTAATTATACGTAAAAATAAAAAAAAGATACATATGTCATCACGGATTTTGATCTTCTGTCTTTAAATTGAAATATGAAATTATTGATAGTAAGATTATTTTGACCAGAAATCAGTGTAATTTTCTTGTGACAAGTGAATATGTTGTTGCAAATACGACATCTATGTAAAAGTTTACTTGGCATATTTATCTGTTCGAAGTTATGTTTTATTCGACTTTCGAATTATTTTCTTTAGAAAAGTAAAGATGAAATTATGACGAATGATTGTGTAAATTTGAATTTAAAAACCAGTCGAATAAATTTGTTCTGATTGGTGATTAGAAATGTCTTGTATAAAATGAGTCAATCGTCATTTTTTATTACAAAAGTCAAAATGAAATTATTTTCTCTTTGAAACCTAAAAAAATACATTTGTTTCAGAAATAAAACAGAAAATGTTCGGTTTCGGATCTACAACAACTACAACGGCTAGTGCAACACCATTTGCATTCGGTGGCAGTACAACAAGTACAGCTCCAACAACATCGACAACACCGTTTACATTTGGTGCACCGACTGCAACAGCTCCAGCAGCAACTACTTTTGGTTTTGGTGCAACACCAGCAGCAACAGCCACTGCACCTCCAGCGGCTACGCCAAGTTTCTCTTTTGGTGCTCCAGCTGCAACAAGTACAGCACCTACTTTTGGATTTGGATCGACACCTGCCACTGCTGCTGCTGCTGCTACAGCATCAACAACAGTTCCACCAACTACATTTGGATTCGGATCAACAGCAGCAACAACTTCAGCACCCGCTACACAACCAACTTTTGCATTTGGATCGACAACAGCTCCTGCATCAACAACTCAACCATCATCATTTGCATTTGGTTCGACTAGTACAGCACCGTCAACTCAAACATCAGCATTTTCTTTTGGAGGAACACCAGCTGCTGCTGCTGCTGCTCCAACAACAACGACTACAACTCAACCAGCAACATTTGGATTCGGTACAACTGCAACGACAACTGCTGCTTCGACATTTCCAACTACAACAGGTTCATCATTTTCATTCGGTTCAACTCCATCAATGACGTCACCTTTCGGAAGTACAACTGCTGCTGCTGCTGCTCCTACTACTACGTTTACTACAGCTACAACTTCTGCTGCTGCACCACTTTCCTTTGGAGGAGCACCAGCAGCAACGACTACAACTACAGCTGTTCCAATATCATCTGGATTTGGAACAACATCATTTTTTCCATCATCAACGACAACAACTACCACCACCACAGGCATACCTGTATTCGATTTATTTCATATTCTTTTGCAATTCGAATTTAATTTCTTCTAGAGTTCAACTGGTTTTTCTCTTGGCGCAACTCCAGCTGCACCATCTTTCGCATTTTCTACTCCTTCTACAACCGTCACTAGTTCAACATTACCAACTACGACTCCATCAACATTTGGTTTTTCTGCAACACCAGCCGCTACAACAAAAACAACAGCGGCAGCACCAACAGCAACAGCAACACCCGCTTTTTCATTCGGCACTCCATCTACAACAGCAGCAACTAGTGCACCAGCTACTTCAGTAAATTAATAATAACTTCTTGATTTGTTATTTATTTCTTTTCAGACAGTTCTTTCATTTGCACCAACTGTGGCTGCTGTTCCTCCAGCTACTTCAACAACAACAACAACAACAGCAGCAGCAGGTCCTGCTTTTGGATTTCTAACTCCTTCATCAACATCAACAACAACAACACCGAGTACAACATTATCATTTACAGTTCCAACAACAACAAGTGCTTCATCAGGAACAAGTACAATTGCAAGTCTTATTAGTCAACCAATTGCAACAAGTACACCTTCAACATTAACATTTCCTCTTCCAACATCGACAACTGCATCAACATCAGCAGCAACAACAACAATAACATCAACACTAGGATTTTCAATACCAACAACAAGCAGTACAACAACAACAACATCGTCAACATTAGTAAATTCTTCTTCTTCTTGTTGTGAACTTTGTACACAATTAATTTTTCTAATTGATTTCAGTCAACAATTCCAACACTTCCCATAACAACAACAACAACAACAGCTCCAACAAGTAGTACGGGTTTAGGTGGGTTTTTTACTCCTCAATCGACAACAAGTAGTACAAGTACAACATCAACAACGACAACGACTCTTTCAACAGCATCAACTTCAACAAGTATCATTCAAAAGGCCAAAGAATCAAACGATCCATTAGATCAATTATTACCACCACAATTAAACGATCTTGTCGATAATTTTGTGTAATTTCGTTGTCCTTTTTCAAAAAAAAAAGAAAATCTAATTTGTCAATTTAGAACAATGTTATCCGAAACTGAACAATTGTTAACCAATATGGAACATACATCAACAACGAAATTTGCTAATGTTCATGAACAAATCGTACGTGTTCAACAACATGTTCTTGATATTCAAGGTGATGTACAACGAGATGAAGCAACATTTGCTCAAATCAATCAAGCCTATCAACAAGTTNGTTTTTCATTAACTNATTTNTCTTCAATCTTCGAAATTTTCTCTTNAGGAATTATATAATGCAACGATTTGTAAATATCTTCGATCACTTCCGTTGGGTGCTGATATCGATGATCGTGTTGTTGACAAGTATACACACACATTTTCATGTTTTCATCTTTATGGTATTTGTTTCTTTGTTTGTTAGTTATTTAATGCAAAAAGTCGAAGATATTAAAGTTAATTATAAACAATGTCAAGATGTTCTTGATTGTGCTGAAAAACGTTTACAAACGAATGGTTTAGGTGTTACAACCGAAGGTGAGAGTTCATTCAATCAAAACAAAAGTTAATTTGAACTTGAATTCTTTACGTAGATTTAATTGCAACAGCTAAAAATGTTTACAGTGGAATGATAACAGCTGGTTCCAAAGCCAATCAAACACATAAATTAGTCGAAGTAAATTAACTTTCTGTTTCCTATTGATTTCTACTAAATCAAATTCTAGGATTTAAAATATCGTGTTCTTGGTCATCAAATAAATTCGAATGATGTTTAAATTCTTTTTTTTTGTATATTGAAATAAACTAGGTTCTTTTTCTCTTGTGAACAATCTTGTCAACAACCGANTATTACAGAACACAAGTCAGTCCATTGATTACCCAAATNTGAGAGACATCTATGTTCGATTTTCAATAAGAAATCTCAATTGAAAAACCGAATATTTGTTAATTCAATGTTTTCAATTCGAAAATAATTCTAAAGTTCTTTGTAAATTCGTATAAATGTTAAACCAATCGAATATAAAATAGCATAGAGTTTGCACCAATCTACAGATTTACAATGGAGAAATGGTATCATGTTTTTTTTTCCTTTTGATAATTGTGATTTGAACTATTTCGACAATTGAATGAAATTTGTCATTTATTTTTCAGAAATAAAATGCTTTCGTCAACATTTCGTGTTTTACTTCGAAGTGGATCGTTACTAAAACAATTGAAAATCAATCGTCCGTTGACAATCAATGCCGTTCTTCAAAATTCAAATCTTAATTTAGCAAAATCCGAAAAGAAATCACTTGTAAATGAAAGTTTTCGTCGTTGGTCTCATGTTCATTACACATATCCAATGATTGAAAGTCGTGTTATGCTTGTTCTTCGTTTATTTGATAAAATCGATCCCAATCATTTGAAATTAGACTCGAAATTNGTTCAAGAACTCGGTTTAGATTCGTTGGACATCGTTGAAATAACAGCTGCACTCGAAGATGAATTTTGGACTGAAATTCCCGATGTTGATTCAAATCATTTCTTGACACCGAGACATATTATTCAATATTTAGCCGATAAATACGATGTTTATGAACATATTGAACCAATTTCTGCTGGCAAAGAATATTTAGAAGATGCAAAGAAAGCTGCCGAACGTTCTCATCATTGAAAAATGATTACACATTTCTTTTTTTCTTCTTCTTTCAATCCTCTTTTTCTCCCAGTAACATTTGTTTATAACATTCAACTTTAGTTTCTTTTTTTTTATATANAAAAAACGAAAGATTTGCATCGATAGAATAAATTGACCATCCTCACAATTTTCTTGAGACAAATAGAAATCGATTGTTGGATAAATACTGTCCAGTGGCGCCTCATTTCTCATGNTCAAATCTTCAAAAGACAAAAACATAGATAAAGAGGAATTTTGACATAAAAAAAAACACGGAAAAGTTCGTTGAAAATTTCTAAAATAAAAATCGTCGTCAAACGATGAACGAATCGCTCGTTGAAATTTGATTGGCTAACAATTTTTCCCCAAAAACTTTTCAAAAATCTGTCTAACGAAAAATCGATTTGTCTTTTCTCTTTCTTTCAATGATAAGATAACACATAAATGTCTCAACATTTCACTCGTCCGAAATCAGCTCAAAAAAGTACAATTCCCAGCTATGGACCAGGAAATTCGTTGTATTCAACGACCAATTCACTAACTCAACAGGATATCACCGATTATTTTCGAATCGGTCCATCAACTCGTCCCAATTCAGTCAATGACAAAAGTTCAACTGATCAACAATCACGAAAAAAAGTCGAATATCTTCATCCAACATCATTTGANAATCATCAAAAACATTTCCTTGAATTAAATAAAAATAAAATGGATATTATTCGTTATTCGACATTTCACGAAAAGAAACAAATGTTACCCATCGATCAAACAGCGTATGCNAAAGATTTTCAAGAACGATATGAAAACGAATTCGTTCAACGTTGGAACAAATATGAAATCGATACCGAAACGATTGTTAGTAGTTCAACAAGTCAATTGAGTTCACTTAAATTACGCCGAAAAGCCGACGATGAAGATCGTCTCTCGGATCTCGAAGGACGAACCGATCCCGACGGAAGACAAAGCGAAGTTGATAAAGAAGAAATCAAACAAATCTTCGGCATTTCACATGCTTTAGAAACATTCGAAGATTACAAAGAAATCAAACAATGGACCAATCAAGACACAACTCTACCGGTTTACTCACAAAAAGAACAAATTCTCAAGTCAATTCAACAGAATTCCATCACAATTATTCAAGGAAACACCGGCTCAGGCAAATCAACGCAAATTCCTCAATATATTCTTCATGATTTCGTTGAACAAGGCAAACCAGTGAACATTGTTGTCACTCAACCGAGACGAATTGCTGCACGATCACTGTGCGAACATATTTGCCAGCAAAGAAACTGGCCGATTGGACAAACAGTTGGCTATCAAACGAGTTTAAACAAACAACGATCGGAATTAACGAGAATTTTATATTGTACAACGGGAGTTCTTCTTCAACGATTGATTTTAACTAAAAGTCTTCAAGATTTTACTCATATTTTTCTCGATGAAGTTCACGAACGAGATCAATCGATGGACTTTCTCTTAATTCTCATTCGAACTCTTTGGCTAAGAAATTCTCAAAACGTCAAAATCATTCTCATGTCAGCAACAATCGAAATCGATAAATTAGCCAAATATTTCCGTCAAATCATCGACGGACAAATTGTTCCTGCGTATCAATTTCATGTTGGCGATCGTCTTTTCGATGTTCAAGAAATGTATCTCGAACATATTCAAAACTACGGACTTTTGCCCGATCTGAAATTGACCGAACCTCGTCTTTCTCGTGAAGCCATTGACTTAACTGTGAAATTAATCAAAAGTTTCGACGATGAAGATTCAATGGCCGGTTGGGATCATTCGAAAAATTTGCCCATAAAACGATCGACTGTGTTGGTGTTTCTTCCTGGTTTATTAGAAATTCAAACAGTTCATGAAGCTCTTCGTTTTCCTCGAGGTAAACCCGATGCCAATCAAATGAATCTCGATCAATTCGACGAGTCAATTCTCTTTAATTATCAAATTCTTCCTCTTCATTCCGATCTTTCGATCGACGATCAAATGAATATCTTTTCACCTGTGAAAAGTACGTTCCGAAAGATCATCTTAGCAACAAATATTGCCGAAAGTTCAATAACAATTCCTGATGTTCGTTATGTGATCGATTTTTGTTTGAATAAACAAATGATTTGCGATCCAGAAACGAATTATTCGTGTTTACAATTGATTTGGGCATCGAAAGCCAATTGTGATCAACGACGAGGTCGAGCTGGACGTGTTGCTCATGGCAAATGCTATCGTCTAGTCAAACAACATCTATTTAATTCGTTTTCTTCATTTCAAAAACCGGCTCTTCTTCAAGAATCTCTCGATCGAATTATTCTTCAAGCGAAAAGATTAAATATCGGCGAACCCAAAGCGATCTTAGCACTCGCACTCGAACCTCCGAATTTAAATGATATTGAAATTACAATTCTTAAACTCAAAGAATTAGGAGCTTTGACAATTCACATGGGTCAAGATGAAATTCGACCATTCGATGGAGATTTAACGTTTCTTGGAAAGATTATGGCTTCATTGCCAATTGATATCGAATTATCTCGATTAATTGCTTTAGGACATTGTTTTGGTTTGACTTATGAAACGGTGATTATTGCTGCGTGTTTATCAACGAAAAATATTTTTAAAATCTATTATAAAGATCGTTTAACGACTTACAAGTTCTGTTCTGTTCTCGTTTCTCTTTTTGTTTTTTTATTTGAATCTCGTTTTTAGAAGTAAATTTCATTTCTCTGCTGGNACATTTTGTGATTGTCAAGCGTTTCTCAATGTTTATAAAGTAAATCGAATTGAAATCATCTTTGAAAACAATTAAAGAGACTTTAGACGTGGCTTTTCAATGAAACCAATCAACAATTTCGAACAGCTGAACACGAACGTCGTTGGGCTCAACATCACAATGTCGATCGAAAACGTTTACGTGAAGTTCATTTATTAATCGATGAACTGAGAAATCGTTTACGACAATTTAATATTTTCGTTCCTCAACATGTCGATGCAGAACAAATGTTAAAACGAAGAAATCAATTTAATTATCAACAAAATTTAATTAATCTCAAAGTTGAAATTCAATGTTTTTCTCTTCGATTGAAATCAAAATTGTTGTGTTTCTTCGGTTTTAGGTTATNATTGCTGGTGCTTTCTACCCGAATTATTATATAAGAGAAGCAATTGATTGTGAATCTGTTGATCGAGAATTATCTTCGAAAGATCCTTTGAGAACAATTATGGTTCTTTCATTTTTCTTCTCAGTTTTTTGTCAATATGAAATCTTGTCTTTTGAATTCTAGCTTCGAAATATTCCACTCAACGAAGGAATTCTCTATCGAAATCAAATCGAAGAACAACTTAAATCGTTAATCGATGTTCAAAATATNAAAATAACTTTCGAAAATACAAAGTTTGTCTTGTCAAATTCAAAGAAAAACTTAGTTTTTGTTTGTTTGTTTGTTTGTAGAGCTTTAGTTGAATTTGCACCTGAACATTCAACTCGTCAATTAGTAAGTTCATCTGATTTACCACTTGATCAAATCATAACATCATCGACAACATCTCATACAAATATTCTACCAGCTGTTTATTTTGCAATTAAATCCAGAACAACAAATCATAAAATAATTTTACAAACATTTCAACGTTCAGCAGCCTTGGAACGTCTCGAACGTCTTCGTTTATATAAATCAGCGATTGATATNGGNCGAACTGAATTCGAAGAACATCAAAATGCATTTGTTCATTTAGTTGAACGTCAAAAAACCATCTATAGTTTACCCGATGAGAAATTACCTGATTTACGTTGTCAATATTTAACAATAAATATTTCCACAGTTGTTGATGTCAATCATTATTGGGCTCAATATATTTCCAAAGAAANCAATCTTCAAATGAAACAAATCAATGATTGTCTATCCAAAGATTTGATTCCTTTGNCTTTATCNGAAATTCAAATTGGAATGATTTGTGCAGCTCCATTTTCTTCGTCGTCGTCTCAACGAACAACAACACCGTCGAGAAATAATCAACCAACTCCACGATTTCAATACTATCGAGCTAAGATCACTCATCGAATTGATAATGTCACTGTCGAAGTTTTCTTTGTTGATTGGGGAAATTCCGAACAAATTTCAATTGACGATCTTCGTGTTCTTCCTTCGTCTCTTTTTCAAATCAGTCCACTTGCATTTCAATGTCAATTGTGGTCGATTCGACCTAATGTTGCTCGTTATCCATCGAANAATTGGCCTCTTGCAGCTCTAAATTATGTTTGTTCGTTAATTCTCGAACGNCATGTCGAAGCAGAAATCAAAGCTGTTGCGCGACATATCGTGAAATTAGATATTCTCATTGATTCACAAACGAATCAACATTCGCGAACAACTCTTCGACAACTTCTGATTAATAAATCGTTTGGTGAATCTGCGAATGAAGAACATATTTTTCAACATGATTATCGAATTCGACGCGATGCTCAACGATTTATTAATCATTCAACTGATCTCTCAACTACTTGTCAAGAATCAAACAAAGATTTCATTGATATTCCNAAAGAACTTTGTCAAATTCATCACGCCAAAGAACTTGGTCAACCGGTGACTCTCACTGGTCCTTATTCGCCATTGGAATCCACTCATTCATCGTGTCATTACGCAACGAAAATGCGTCGTGTTCAAATCGATGGTGAATCAATAAATTCCGTTGGTTTAGAAGAAGAACAACATTGNAATTACCGACGATTACTCGTTGCTCAAGGTGTTCATCTTTCTCAAACCAAACAAATCGTTTCACTTCGTCACACAACGTTGATGCCTTCGATTCGAGGTTTACCCGCTCTCATTGCGATGATCTTTGCGCCAACAATCGAATTACGACTTGACCAAGAAGGCAAACATAAAACTGGAGTTCTCTGTGGTCTTGGATTTAATCCTGTGACAAACACTTCGCTCTATCCTGATCATGACATGGACATGGGATTCGATGTTCAATTTTCAACTGAAGATCTCGTTCGAGTT
>JGI26530J50255_1002555_pt1 | contig 10537 bp, 11 predicted proteins | sample ThiBiot_500_plan_2_FD_50255 | JGI IMG/M metagenome (IMG submission 50255) | reverse complement strand
GGTGTTAAGATCACAAAGAGCATGATTATAAAGGGCATAAAGAAAGAGCGGATAATCTCCATTTGATCGCGCCAGAGGGTTTGAGTAAGAGCAATTAAAAGCCCAGTGAGAGCTCCAATTCTTACAAAGGGATTAAAGAAGATTCCTTTGTGTCCCTCAGCGCCACTAATGAGAGAGGCAATGCCATTAAAGATGAGAGAGAAGATCTCTCCACCGCCAAGTGTATAAATTGTTGTTTCCATGAGTGCTTACCTCTTTCCTTGGGTGATCATTGAGGCTGTTGAGAATAGCTGTGCTTCAAGAGCAGAGGTTTTTTCAATCAATGAAAGGATGGATTGAAGCTGCTGAACAACGCTTGATCTTCGCTGAACCACGCGCTCTCTTACCTTGTGGATGCCATCTAGGAGCCTTTTAATATGAGAGTCATCGACTTGAACGGTTCTCAAGTCATCGAGATTGATGGTTACAATGTCGAGTACTTCAAGCAGATATTGTGATAATAAGTCATAGGCAATGAGGCGAGAGTAATCCCGAATATCAATCGGAGATTTCCCTCTTTGATAAGCAGTTGTCACATTGAGGATTTTATAAATGGGAAGACTGGTGGAGTTAAGGAAAGCAAGCTCTTCTTTAGTAAGCGGTTCATCCATATAAACCTTATTCACCATCGAATCCAGGAGGGCATGAACCCTTGCCTCTAAGGGCTTAGAGACACTTACTTGAGCAGCGTGAGGATTTAAGCATTTCTCTTTATCATCACATTTCCAGATCTTGGCTTGTCCCCCTTGCAGGAGAGCATTAATCAAGTCTCCATGATCAGCCAAAGAGGGAAGGACAGACACGGTAAGAGGAGATTTGTCACCATTTCCGGTTTTTCGAGCAATTAAGCTTCCAGAGAGCGTCATAAAGAACTCGGCCATTTCTTGATCTTTTATCAGAAAAGGATTTTTCTGAATGGCTTTCCAGGCGAGGTTATATTCTCCCACAACCATATTTTTATAGGCAGCTAAATCTTCTTTATTACCCGTTGCAGGAGGGTTAGAAAGAAGTGAATCTCTTTGACCGCCTGCGCCACATCCCTGACGGGAAGCTGCCCAGTCAGAAAACACGCCAAGGTTACTGCCCATAGAGGAACACAAATGCTTGCTTGAGGCATCCCCTCTTGGCCACAGGGCTCCTAAGGTGGTGGCTGTGACCTCACAGGTGTTGATATTCGTTTGATTGATCTCCTGAGCTTTAGCATTCAGTTCATTGATAACATTGTAAATCTGAGAGGATATGGTCTGTACCATCAGCATAAAGGCATAACTTGGCATGCTGGCTCCAATAGCTCTTAAAGCACTTAAATATTCTTGAACCTTGATGAAGCTTAAGCCGCCTAAATGGAGATCTATGCCCCCACACCCTGCCCGGTAAGAGGGCAAGTGAAGGGAGAGAGGTTGGATATTTTTAGATGAGTTCCGGATAAAAACACCCCCACCTGTATAATATCCTGCGGCTTGATCTTGATAGACAGAGGCAGAGGTAGAATTGGTCACCGACCCCATGCTCTTAAAGAAGTCTTCAAGATCCGAGTTAATCCCAGCATGCGCTGGAATAAAGCTAATGAACGTAATAAAGAATAAAATGAGTTTCTTCATGATTTACCTATGAGAGTCATAATGTGGGCTTCCATTTCATCCTCTGAGGAGATGCCGTAGCTGATGGGGAGGATTTGTTGTGTTTTAGGATTAACGGCGATCAAGGCAGGCACATGAGTGATCGAGAGTCTTTCTGCAATGCCATTATCAAGAAGAGGCTTGGGATATTCTTTAAGTGTGCCCCTATCAAGACTCACAGCTTTCACAACCCAGCCATATTTGGCTGCAAAGCGCTTTACGATTGGTGCAAAGGTATGACAATAAGGACAGTCTCCCTTAAAGAAGAAAAAGAAACCATAAGACTTAGAGAGAGCTTTTAATTTGGTATATTTAAGTTTATTTTCTTCATCAATATAGGTGTGTCTTCCAATTTGGTTGATAGGATAGGAAGACGTGAAATCAAGGGAGGGATTCAAGTAAATAGATTGCATCCAGCGATCGGCAAAGAGCTGACCTCTTTCCATGAGATCTTTCTGTAATTCTTGATACGCTTTCACGTTCTCTAGAGTTGGAAAGAAGATGGCAAGATGAAGGCGGCGCTCTATTTCCTTTTGATAAAGCTTTAAGAGCTGAGTAGGCGTTAAAGATTGATGGGACTGATGTTCAGATTGCTTTTTATTCTCTTCATTTTGCATTTGTTGAATATTACGATCTTGATACCAATGCCAACCTTCAGCACGCCTTTTATAAAAAGAGTCTTCTGCTAAAAGAGGCTTTAAACTGATAATCATGAAGCCAAATACATGGATAAGTATTGCGTTATACTTGTAATACATGTTATACTTTGACATATAAGAATGGAGATTAATCATGCTTGCTGTCCGATTGCCTGAAGAGTTAGAAAGACGTCTTGATCAGCTTTCCAAAGAAACGCACCGCTCAAAAAGCTATTATGTAAAGTGTGCTTTGGAAGAGTTTCTGCAAGATCAAGCAGATTATTTGCTAGCGCTCGCTCGCTATGAAAAAGTCCGACAAGGTGAGAGGACTTATTCCCTAGAAGAGATCGAAGCTCACCTTGAGAGAGAGAATGACAAGCACTAAATGGGAGCTGAGGTTTCAAAAGGATGCTCAAAAAGAGTTCCTGAAGTTTGATCCCCCTATCCAACGGCGCATCTAGCAATATTTTAAAGAAAGAATTCTGATATCCTCTAATCCGCGAACATACGGTAAAGCCTTGACAGGGAACCTGCAAGAGTTCTGGCGTTATCGCGTTGGGGACTATCGCGTCATCTGTAAAATTGAAGATGAGAAGATTATTATAACTGTTGTTATGATAGGCCACAGGCGAGAGGTATATGAGGAATAACATGTCTATAACTCCCGCTCTGATTTTTTATCCTTAGGAACCGAGAGTTCCTTTTGGATCAACTTAATTTGTGTGTCGATATTTTGAAGAAGATTTGGTTTTTGACTGACATAAGAAGAAAGATCTTTCTCCTTATAGCGACTCATAATCTCAGAGGTAATTTCGCTTAAATTAAGCTTGGAGAAATCAATTTGGGCAATTTCTTCTTTCGTAAGACCTCGACACGTTGGGTTTTTGGGTGATCCCCAATCAAGACCAATTTGAGGGCGTCCTTGCTCATGGATAATCCTTGAGAGCTTGGAATGGAAGCAACAGTAAGAGAATTGCTTCTTAAGGCAAATCCCTGTTAATTTCTCTTTTTCTTTACAAAATGATCCCACATACACACACAAATTCTTGCTTTTGCGCGCTGCAAGTCTTTCATCATCAGCATCACAATCTGCCAACTTTAAAGAAATACCCCAGCCTTTGCCGCTCTTACAGCAATCCCTAAAGTTCGCAAGATTTTTTTTACAATGGTCATGATCGCCCCCAAAGATCTCTGGCTTCTTGGCTCTTAGGTCTTCTTGGATTTTTCTGAACACCTCTAATTTTGAGATGGCATCGAGCATCTCTGTGTTGGGAGCATAGCTGGGAGTAAAACAATTGCCCGTGATGCAATAAGGCGCTTTTCCGCCTTTAATTCTCGTGACTTTGAGCTTTCTAGAGGTCGGGCATTTAAAAGTTTGTTCATACTTGATACAAGTCTTGTTAATATATTCTAAACAGTGTGATCCGACCTGCATGCAGCCACGGGTTCTTAAAGCCTCACAATTATTTTTGGCCTGTGGAAGACAAGAATAAGTTTTTCGTCTTTGCCACCACTCTCGTGTTACAGCAAGGCCATTAATGACCCTTGTCTCCGGCCCTTGCGTGATTTCCATTGTCTCATAAGAACACACTTCCTTATCAGAGTTGGCCTCTAGGAACTGGCATCCATCCTGGATGGTCTCCACCACATCCTTTTCAGTGGGGAGGGATTGGTAGACAATATCAAAAAGAGCATAATAATAATTAATCCAAAACCACCCCCCATTGCTGGTTGTGACTGAAAGAACATTATTGGAAAAAGAAGTGTACCATTGAGGATTCGTATGCTTCACACTAATAATAGTCCCCAAAGAGGAGGGAAATGGATTTTCAATCCGTGTCCATGCTGCGTACCCACCCCCATTATCCATTGTGGAGCTATCAAGCTTTTGCCCTGTAATTACATTCCGTGAAAGACCCCCTGACCAGCCATGAGAATAAACCGTCACTTTAAGAGGATAGGTTTGGGGGAGAGGGGTGTTAACAACAACTAAACGATCTTCAAGACAGCTTTGAGTATAAGGATCTCTGGCCTCTTCACATTTAACTTCTTCATAAATCTCTTCCTCTGCTTCTTCGACAACTTGATGAGGCTCTTCTGCTAAGATTTTCATGGGATCTTTAAGAAGGGCTTCGGAGTCAACAATTAAAGGATCATGAAGAGGGTCAATCTTAACGCTTGTGTCTTTATGGGTGTGAAGCTGATAAATATGGCTTGCATGCTCATCATGAAGGGCATGAGATTCAGCTTGCTTAAGAGCACTATCATCAAGATTTGAGATAGAAACTTTTTCTTTATATTCTGGGATATCATCTGAAAGCTTAATATTTGCAGGATTCAAAGATGTGCTCTGACTTTCAGCTTTGAGTTTTTCAGCATGGATTGTGCCTTCTTTGGCCTTTTCATCCATCTCAGAAGCTCCTAAGGGAGATACTACCATGATAAGAAGCAAGAGTATCTTCATGCCTTACCCCCTTTGAGCTTTTCAAGCAAAAGAGCAGCACTTTTGATCTCACCTTCTTGAGCGACCTTCTCAAGAACAAATCGTAAACTAACATTGCCCGTAAGGTGGTCATAAGGTGGGTGGTCGTCCTTAAGCTCACCTTTAAAAATGATAAAGGTGGGGACAGAAGTGATGTTATACTTCTCAAAGAGGGTTGGATCGAGAAGAACACTTGTCCCCAATTTTTGAAGAGTAATTGCAGTTTCCTTAAAGCTGTTATTAATGAGGCCACGGATCACTAAAACTCCATCAACCTTTTTAAGATCAGCTGCTAATTGCTTTAACGTTGCTTGAGGCATAGAAAAGGAAGCAAACACAAGAACTGTTGGTGCCTTTTCCTCAGATGAACTCAACTTTTGAATAGGGCACGTTTGTGGATGGGTGCTTTCTTTTGGGCACAAAGCATTGCTTTCTAAGGAGATTAACATACTCAAAAACAAGTAAAAAACTAGCCGAGACAACAATTTCTTTTTCTCCATATGAGATAACCAAAATCTTCACCCCGTGTGGGAAACTCCCGACCTGAACTATAAGTGACTTCTGTTCGTCCTAAAGGGTAACAACCCTTGTGGGTTGCTGGGATGGGGTAAGTCATTTGGGTTTTATATTGTGATTTTTTAATGATGGGCATAGGGTACTTACCACAAAGGCCAGAACTTCCCATATAGCCCCAGAGAAGACCAAAGCGGTGAAGGCGTGCCATAAACCTTTGAGTGGCGAGGAGTGAAGCTTGTACACCACCTGCATGGTGAGTAATTGTGCCCCCAAAAGGATAAAGGCTTCCTTGGCATCCCCCACACCAAAAGAACAAATCATTTGGAAATCCAGTACTCGCTCCAACACAATCGGCAGCACATGCGGCTTGCGCAACAGGATTTCCAAAAAAGACCGCTTCAGGATTGATGAGAAATCCCAATTCATCATCATTCCACGTGGGATCAACTTCAGTGATCCACAACAGATCAAAAGATGCTTTCTCAAGACAAACAAAATCAATCAAAAGCTCTAACCACCAAATCACAGGATAGACATACCAGTGCACATTATAAAAGCTATGCTTTAGACCCCCTGAGACGCTTGATTTAGTAGCATTCCCCCCTCGGTGAGTCATGCCTGAGCTTCCAATCTGAACTCCCCCCATATTCACCAGGCAATAAGGCGTCCTTGTGACATCCACAAGTCTCACTGGTTCCCAGAAAGAAATTGGAATTCCGACCCTGGGTACAGGTGTTGAGCAATAGCAGACAAAATCTTTGGGGTTAGGCGTGTCTTCTCCACTTCGCATAAGGTTAATGCCCCCCAAAGTGATAGGAAAGATACACGACCAGCAAATATCAGTAATAGGGTTCACAAACCGCCCATGGCAAGCAGCACGCCCCTCAAGGGTGAAAGCAGTCCAGCAACAAAGAAGGAGGGCGAACTTTCTCATACCTTACTTGTCTTCCTCTTTTATAAATCCCTTGCTCACTTCTTGGGATTTAAGTTTCTTATTGAGGGCCTCTATATGGCTTAATTCAAAGCTTGATCTTAAATCTTGATCAAGGAGGTGGATATAGCACATGCCCCCCAGGAGGAGAAGTAAGGCTGCGAAGAACTTAATCATCAGCCAATCAAGCTTTGAGAGCTTTGGGAACCTTAAGCTTGAAAAACGCGGATACTTAAGAGACTTGCTAAAAAATTGATATTGATACTGCTTCATATTCTATCTTGTCCTTCTGTGGGTGATTTGTAAGGGTGCTCAGCTTGGGGGCCAAAAATCTGTTCTGTTGTTAAAGTGGTGTACACTTCTCCGTAGCCGTATTTCTGGCCAAGGTGATGAATTTGCTCAAGCGTCTTGGCATCAGTGATGGCTTCAAGTTTTAGCAGCACCTCATAATCATGCAAGATTTGCCTCTCAAGTGAGGCTCGCTTTAAGATTGGGAAGGTAAGAAAGCCAAAACATACGAGAATGACGACACCGAATTTATTCATTGTGAGAGCTCCGAAGTTGGTTGATGTTTAATTCTTCTATTTTAAGGCGTGTGCCTTCTTGAAAGACGCGGGCAGGGACTTGTTTGATCCCTAAGCGCCCCGTGAGTAACCCCAACTGATCAAAATAAAAGGGCCGATGATGTCTCTCTTCCAACTTGAGAGATTGGCCTTTAATAAGGATGATTTTTGAAGGGAAGGTACGAGAAAGCGCCCAAGTAACTTGAGGTTCATCTTCTCCATCAATAAAGAGCAATTCTTTGGTCAGAGGGATGATCTCTAAAGGATTAGCTTTATCCCCTTGTCTCCCAAAGAGCCGTCCTTCATGATCTTTCAGGTCTTCAGACAAAGTTATTGTGGGATCATAGTAAAAAGACCTTGGAAGTTGGGTATGGTGGATATGGTGAAGCGGCTTGGGGGTGAGTGCTTTCTTCTTGGCATGCTCTGCAAGCTGCTTCTGGTAGGTCTCAAGCGTGCCACTTTCTTGCATGTTGAGAAGGCGCCTCTTTATAACCTCAAGAAGGCTTTCTTCCTTGATCGAGAAGAGCTCTCCATGGCATCCGAGGTCTTTAGCTAGAAGCGTAGGTACTAAAAGGAGAGAAAGACTAAAATAATTTATAAGCTTTGCCATAGATGTTCTCATTTGTTAAAAGCCCCACTTCTGCATACCGAGAATCAAAGCTCCGCGCATGCTCACCTGCCACAAAGTAAGAGCCTTGAGGGATAATGCCCTGGAATCCAGGGGTTAACGTTCTTTGATCCCGACTTAAGCTAAAAATAGGACCAATAAGCTCTTCATTCACAAAAGCTTTATGATTGATATGAAGGACAACATCGTCAGGTACTCCCTTCACTTGCTTAATAACAATCCCTGGCACCCAAGGATGAGTGAAAGCGACATAATCACCTTCCTTAAAAGTAATAGGTGCTCCATAGCTTTTAATGATGAAGAAGTATTTGCCTTCTAATGACTTACTTCCGTTAATGGCAAGGGTTGTGCGCTCATGAATACAGTTCCCAAGGCCCAGCACAAGAATGAAGACAAGAATGCCATTGGCAATATTCAGGTATTTTAAGGGAAGAAAGCGGATAAACTGTGGATTCATGATAATTTCTCCAGCTTCTCCTTCACAATCTCTGTCCAGTCTTCCCCTTTTGAAAGCAGAGCATCTTTTGAGACAATGAGGGCTCCTGTCTCTTGAGAAAGTTGAGTTGTAATATGGTGAATCTGGGTGTGAAGCTTCTTCATCTTTAGGGCAAGTTCAGCATCTGTTTGAGTGGCATTGCCTTTAAGCTCACCTAAGAGAAGCGATTGGAGGTCAACAACTGCAATTTTTTGTTCTTGGGGATGAGGTATCACCTTGTACAACACTCCAAGGGCAATAAAGTGCGTCGCAAGGGTTGTCCCTCCCATGATGATGAATTTAAAGGTAGCTGTTCTCATGACGTAACTCCTGCCACTTGCTTTACGGCATTCAGCAAGCTCATGCCTTGCGCTTGGTAATGCTTTACGGCGGCATATTCTTCAGCCTTAGTTGAGTAGAGGATTCGGGTGAAGGGATCCGTTATAAGCCTTCCCACAGCCGATCCTTGGGGACCCACAATCATAATTTCTGCATATTTACCTTGTTGGGTGGTGACGGAATTCAGGAGCTCTTCAGCAGCTGGATCTAGGAGAAGTCTTTCGCTCTTCTTGAGTTGTGCAATGGACTCTTTCTTTTGGGAAAGTAAACAAAGCCAATCTGAGTTTTCAAAGGCCGCTTGAGCTGCAGGGGATGCATAAAAGTCATGAACGGATTGGGTGCCAAAGACAAGAGCACAGAAGAACTTACGCGATTGCCTCACACCAGCTTCAATGTAGTGTGCTTCTTCTTTTTGTTCTCCTTTCAGCACATCCCAAATTTCGTCCATTTTAATGAGCGTTGGGGTTTTACGATCACCCCCCAGCATTTGATTAAGAATCTGCATAAAGACAGTTTTAAAGACAACACTTTGAAGTTCTTTTCGTTCTTTAAGCTCCCCAAGCTCAATGACGACAAGATTGTGTTTAAAGTTCACGTTACAGGTGCCATTAAAGAACCGCCCATAAGCCCCTTGCGAGGTATAAGGAAAAAGCATGGTGCTGAGATCTTTAGCCCGCTCATCCGTTTGGCTTTGGAGCCATTCTGCAATGTCATCGATGGAGGCCTGATTTCCATTTTTCTCCCAAGCGGCAAAGACGGCTTTATCAATAAAAGCATTTTCAATATCCGTGGTGCCGCGTTTAGGCGCCACCATCACGGCCACAATAGGTCTTAACATGGCTAAGGCATCGGAGGTCTCTTCCATGCTTTGCGTTGGGATTGTTGAAAAGGGGTTAATGCAGAGAGGTGTGTCGGTTGTAAATTCAATAAACTGACCCCCTAATAAATGACAGGTCTTCTCAAAGGATCTTCCAACATCAAGAACAAAGACACGTCCCCCAAGGCCTAAGGTGGAGGTCAGCATTTCTTGCATGAAGAAAGACTTGCCACTTCCTGATCTCCCTACCACGCACACATTATAATTGCCGCTCGTGTTATCAAAAGGAGACCAGGTAAAAAGCTGTCCTCTACGCCCACTTAAGAGCACACCAGGAGAGCGAGTGCCACACCACTCTCCTTGTAAGGGAACAAGATTCGCTGATTCTGTTGAAAGAGTAGTCTTCGTTCTGCCATGATAGCTTAAATCCTCATGGATGCCTTCACCCCAATTCATCGGCAAGCATCCTAGAAGAGATTGAAGATGAATGACCTTATTCGCCCGTAACTTCCACTTCTTTGTTTTGTAAACGGTGTGTAAGGCTTGATCAGCTCTTTCCATCAGATTTTGAGGACAGAAGAGGGTTATTGTCAGGTTGGTTCTCACCAATCTTTCGCCTTCAGCAAGTCTTTCTCGCATATACGCAAACTCCATCGCTTCTTCTTGAAGCCTTGGAATCAGCTTAATGAGAGATGGGGTGGCTTGCCGCTCTGAATACGCAGCACGTGCCCTAAGCTTTGTAGATGTGCTATCCTGAAGAGGGACATACACCCCATAGTGAATCATAAAGGGGCATGGAAGGCGCAAGTACTCCCTAAATTGATCGCCAATCAACTCCCCCATGGCATGAAGTGACCATTCATCAGGCTCCGTCTCAACGGCATAGGTGCGAACATAAGAGTCATCTTGATTGACCACTATATGCTTAGGCTCAATCAAAAAGTGCTGGCCAGGAATAAGAATTTGCTTTGAAAGAGAGTCAAATTGATTCCATTTTCTTATATCTTGAGTTGTCTCTTGAGCTGAAGTAAACCAGCCTGAAAGTGTGCGCATGAGATCATTTGCGTCCCACGTCTTGAGAGGTAAACCTAGATTTTGTAGCGCAGCAGAAAGCTGTTCTTTTAAAGAAAGAGTTTCTTGCTTTAAAAGCGGATTTAATAAGCTCCCCCGTTTCGAGTAAGCCATGATAAATCTATAATGACGAAAGCAGGTCGAGCCTGTTCCTTCAAAGATAAGATTCCTTAAATGATTTATTCTTTGCTCGGCAAGATATTCTGTAATCTCGCCTTTGCCCTTTCGTGCTTGTTGCCAGTTCTCTAAAAAGCCATCGATATGAGAGTCAGCATACAAGATACACTGAAGGCAGGATTCTTCAGGAAGAAGATCTCGAAAGATGCCACTCACCATCGTTTGCATTTGCTCAGAACATCCCACCAAAGGGGGTGTTTCGAGGACAAAGCCAATGGATTGATGATTGCTAAAAAGACCAA
>JGI26530J50255_1002537_pt1 | contig 10594 bp, 10 predicted proteins | sample ThiBiot_500_plan_2_FD_50255 | JGI IMG/M metagenome (IMG submission 50255) | reverse complement strand
GTCGTGGAGAACCTCGCGTGGTTCGTCATCGACCGGCCGCAGAGCAAGGGCTCGCCCGTGGTGGGTCCCGTGGACGTCAAGAACATCCAGCGGACGGCGGCCTAGCGCGGCTCGGGGGCCGGCGGCACCTGCTTCGCCGCGATCACGTCGTCGACGGCGATGCGCTCGACCCCGCGCTTGCCGTCGACGACGAGGTGCTCCGCATCGGCGGAGAGCAGGATGCCCAGGGCGTCGGTCGCACGCCCGTCGGCGATGCGGTAGCGCACAACCACGCGGTCGCCGGGTCTCATCTCAGCAGGATACGGCCCTACTTCACCGCCGCCGTGATCGCCGCGATGCTCTCGATGACGCCTGAGAGCGCGAAGAAGGTGACCGCGAGAACGTAGAGGCGCGTGGACCGGTCGAGGTCCTTGAGCGCGCCCGCGAGCTTCGCGATCGCATCCACGGTCTTGCCGAAGCCGTCGCCGAACTCGGCGAGGGCGACCCGGTCGCCGTCGACGGTCACCGACTTCTGGGCGGCGGCTTTCGCGGCCTTGCGGACTGCGGCTTCGGCGACCCACGTGAGGATGAGGTCGATCGTGGCGAGGATCACCAGCAGTACGCCGGCGCTGATGAAGGACCAAGACGAGAACAGGACCATGACAACTCCTTGACGACAGCTGGACGTTCTCCGAATGGAGAAGTGGCTGGAGTCAAGCACCCCGCCGGGGTACACGTCAATGAAATTGATTCACCAAGCGCCCGGCGCGTAGTCCTTCAAGAACACGCCGAACACGTCCTCGCCCGCCTCGCCGCGCACGACGGGGTCGTACACGCGCGCGGCGCCGTCGACGAGGTCGAGCGGCGCGTGGAAGCCCTCCTCGGCGAGGCGCACCTTCGTGGGGTGGGGGCGCTCGTCGGTGATCCAGCCCGTGTCGACGCTCGTCATGAGGATGCGGTCGGTCTCGAACATCTCGCGCGCGCTCGTGCGCGTGAGCATGTTGACCGCGGCTTTGGCCATGTTGGTGTGCGGGTGCCCCGGGCCCTTGTAGCCGCGGCCGAACACGCCCTCCATCGCCGAGACGTTCACGACGTACTTGCGGCGCGCGGGCGACGAGGCCATCGAGGGGCGCAGCTTGGAGATGAGGATGAACGGCGCCGTCGAGTTGGCGAGCTGCACCTCGAGCAGCTCGAGCGGCTCGACCTCCTCCACGCGCTGCACCCACGAGTTGCTGTGGTCGAGGTCGGGCACGAGCCCGCCCGCGTCGATGGCCGTGCCCGCGGCGAGGCGCTCGAGCGACGAGCTGCCCGCCGACATCGCGAGCTCGGTGAGCTCGTCGGCACGCGCGGACGCCGCCGCGAGGATGGGGTGCGACGCGACCGACTGCTGCAGGGCGAGCGGATGCGCGTCGTTGGTGTGCCCAAACGTCACGAGCTCGGGCAGCGGCCCGTCCGGCAGGGGCGCGAGCTCCGCGTCGACGAGCGGCTGGTAGGCGCCGGGGGAGCGGCGCACGGTCTGCGTAGCGTTGTTGATGAGGATGTCGAGGGGGCCTGCGGCGGCCACATCCTCGGCGAGCCCGATCACCTGGGCCGGGTCGCGCAGGTCGATGCCCACGACCTTGAGGCGGTGGATCCACTCGCCCGAGTCGGGCAGGGAGCTGAAGCGGCGCACCGCGTCGCGCGGGAACCGCGTCGTGATCGTCGTGTGCGCGCCGTCGCGCAGCAGGCGAAGCGCGATGTACATGCCGATCTTGGCGCGGCCGCCCGTGAGCAGGGCGCGGCGGCCCGTGAGGTCGGTGCGGGCGTCGCGCTTGGCGTGGCTCATCGCCGCGCAGTCGGGGCAGAGCTGGTGGTAGAAGGCGTCGACCACCGTGTACGGCTTCTTGCAGATGTAGCAGGCGCGGGCCTTGATGAGGGTTCCCGCGGTGGGGGTCTCGAGCCGGGTTGCGATGGGGATGCCGCGCGTCTCGTCGTCGATGCGGTCGGGCGCGCCCGTCGCGGTCGCGGCGATGACGGCCCTGTCGGCATCCGCGATGCCGGCGCGCTTCTCGAGCCTGCGCTCCTTCTTCACGGCCTTGAACATCTTGGCCGTGGCCTGGCGCACGGTGATGAAGTCGGGGTGCTCCTGGTCGATGTCGGCAAGGCTCTCGAGCACCCGGAGGGTGGTGGCGAGGTCGTCGGGGTCGATGGAGGGCACACGAGATTCTACGCTGTACCCATGCTCCTCACCGTCGTGGTCTCGTCGCTCGCCGCCCTGTCGTACGGCGTGTCCGACTTCCTCGGGGCGGTGGGCGCCCGGCGGCTGCGCGTGCTGCCCGGCACGGCGGTGACCTACGCGTTCGCGACGGCCACGATCCTCATCGGCACGCTCATCGTGGGCGGGGTGTGGAGCGGCGGCGCGATCGGGTGGGGCGTCGCCGCGGGGGTCTCCGCGATCACGGGGTTCCTCGCGTTCTACGCCGCCCTCGCCGCGGGACCCATGAGCCTCGCGTCGCCGCTCATCGCCGTGCTCGGGTCGCTCGTGCCCGTGGTCGTCGCGATCGCGCTCGGGGAGCAGCTGCCCTGGCTCGGCTGGGTCGCCGTCGTCATCGCGCTCGTGGGCGGCGCGCTCATCTCGATAACGCCGCGCGGGTCGGATCGGGGCATCCCGCGCCGCACCGTCGTGCTGTCGTTCGTCGCGGGTGTGTTCCTCGGCCTCTCCATCGTCGCCCTCGACTTCGCGCCCGCGGACGCGGGGCTCGTGCCCGCCTTCCTCGAGATCGCGACGGGGACGGTGCTGCTGGGCATCCTGCTGGTGCTCGCCCCGCTGCGACGACGCCTCGCCGTGCTCGACGAGGAGCAGGAGAACCCGCCCACCGTGGTGAAGGCGCGGCTCGCGAGCGCGTTCGGCGGGGTGCTGCTAGGCGCCGCGAACGCCCTCATCCTCGTGGGGCTGCAGGTCGGCAGCCTCGCCGTCGTGTCGGTCATCGTGGGCCTGTACCCGGTGGTGACGATCGCGCTCGCGGCGATCGTGCACCGCGAGCGGCTCACGGTCGTGCAGGGCGTGGGGGTGGCGCTCGCCGTGGCCGCGCCCGTGCTGCTCGCCGCGGCCTAGGCTCGACCCATGCCCTACTCGATCCTCCTCGACTGCGATCCCGGTCTCGACGACGCCCTCGCGCTGCTGCTCGCGCACGGCGACCCGAACATCGACCTCGTCGGCGTCACGACCGTGGGCGGCAACGTCGGGCTCGAGAACACGACGCGCAACGCCCTGCAGCTGCGCGAGTACCTGCGCTTCCCCGACGTGCCCGTCTCCGCGGGCGCCGCGCACGGCCTCGTCAAGGAGCCGCGCGACGCCGCGCACGTGCACGGGTCCGGCGGCCTCGGCAACGTCGTGCTGCCCGAGGCGACGCTGGGCGTGACGGGCGAGCACGCTGTCGACTTCATCATCGAGACGCTGCGGAAGACCCCGGGCTCGATCCACCTCGTGGCCACGGGCCCGCTCACCAACATCGCCCTCGCGCTCGAGAAGGAGCCCGCGATCGCGCGGTGGGCGGCATCCTTCACGATCATGGGCGGCTCGTACACGCGCGGCAACGCGACGGTCGCCGCCGAGTTCAACATCTGGGCAGACCCCGAGGCCGCGAAGATCGTCTTCGACGCCGACTGGCGCGTGACGATGATCGGGCTCGACCTCACGCTGCAGGCCCAGGCGAACAAGGCGGTCGTCGACAGGATGAAGCAGCTCGGCCGTCTCGCCGACGAGCTCATCGTGCCGCTCTCGACGTTCTACTTCAACCCGACGATGCCCGACTGGGACGGCCAGGCCGTGCACGACGTGTGCGCCGTGGCGTACGTGGCGCGGCCCGACCTCTTCCTCGCGCAGCCCGCGCGCGTCGACGTGGAGACGAAGGGCGAGTTCACCGAGGGGATGACCGTGGTCGACTTCACCACGGCGACCCCCAACGCGCTCGTGGCGACCAAGCTCGACGTCGACGGGTTCTGGGCCTACGTGGAGAGCGTCTACGCGAGGGTCGCGGCCGAGCACTCGTGACCTCCCTCCTCGACCTCGCGCCGCGGCCCTTCGAGGCGGATGCGGCGTACACGGCGTTCGCCGGCTGGGCGGAGGGCCGCGGCCTGCCGCTGTACCCCGCGCAGGACGAGGCGCTCATCGAGATCGTCTCGGGCGCCAACGTCGTGCTCTCGACGCCCACGGGCACGGGAAAGTCGCCGTCGCCGTCGCCGCGCACTTCACCGCCCTCGCCCAGGGCGGACGGTCGTACTACACGGCCCCCATCAAGGCGCTCGTGAGCGAGAAGTTCTTCGCCCTCGTCGACATCTTCGGGGCCGAGAACGTCGGCATGGTCACGGGCGACTCGAGCGTCAACGGCGACGCGCCCATCATCTGCTGCACCGCCGAGATCCTCGCGAACCTCGCGCTACGCCAGGGTGCGGACGCCGACGTCGACCAGGTCGTCATGGACGAGTTCCACTTCTACGCCGATCCCGAGCGCGGGTGGGCGTGGCAGGTGCCGCTGCTGACCCTGCCGAGGGCTCAGTTCATCCTCATGTCCGCGACGCTCGGCGACATGAAGCCCATCGCCGACGACCTCTCGAAGCGCACCGGTCGCGAGACGGCGCTCATCACGGGCGTCGACAGGCCCGTGCCCCTGCACTACTCCTACGTGCTCACGCCCGTGCACGAGACCGTGGAGGAGCTGCTGCACACGGGGCAGTCACCCGTCTACATCGTGCACTTCTCGCAGGCCGCGGCCCTCGAGCGCGCGCAGGCCATGACGAGCGTCAAGGTCATCAGCCGCGAGCAGCGCGACGAGATCGCGGAGGCTATCGGCGGGTTCCGGTTCACGACGCGCTTCGGGCAGACGCTGTCACGGCTCATCCGCGCGGGCATCGGCGTGCACCACGCGGGCATGCTGCCCAAGTACCGCCGGCTCGTCGAGCAGCTCGCCCAGCGCGGGTTGCTGCGGGTCATCTGCGGCACCGACACGCTCGGCGTCGGCATCAACGTGCCGATCCGCACCGTGCTGCTCACGGCCCTCACCAAGTACGACGGCACGAGGATGCGCCAGCTCACGGCCCGCGAGTTCCACCAGGTCGCCGGTCGGGCCGGACGCGCGGGCTACGACACCGCCGGATACGTCGTCGCCGAGGCCCCCGAGCACGAGACGGAGAACGCCAAGCTTGTCGCCAAGGCGGGCGACGACATCAAGAAGATCCGCAAGATCGTGCGCAAGAAGGCCCCGGAGGGGTTCGTCTCGTGGGGCGAGGCGAGCTTCGAGCGGCTCATCGCCGCCGAGCCCGAGGTGCTCACGAGCCACATGCAGGTGAGCCATTCGATGATCCTCAACGTCATCGCCCGCGAGGGGGACGCGTTCCAGGAGATGCGCGACCTCATCTTCGACTCGCACGAGACCTGGCACGGCAAGCTCGCCCTCGCACGCAAGGCGCTCGCGATCTACCGCACGCTGCGCACCGCGGGCGTCGTGACGCAGGTGACGGTGCCGGTCATGGCGATGTACGACGGCGAGCTGGTCGAGACGCTCGAGGAGCGCACCGAGATCCGGCTGACCGTCGACCTGCAGCCCAACTTCGCGCTCAACCAGCCGCTCTCGCCGTTCGCGCTCGCCGTGTTCGAGCTGCTCGACCCCGAGTCGCCCACCTACGCGCTCGACATGATCTCGGTGCTCGAGGCGACGCTCGACGACCCCCGGCCCGTGCTGCAGCAGCAGCAGTTCATGGCGCGCGGCGAGGCCGTGGCGGCGATGAAGGCCGAGGGCATCGAGTACGACCAGCGCATGGAGCTGCTCGAGGATGTCACGTGGCCCAAACCCCTCGAGGAGCTGCTCACCGCCGCCTTCGCCACCTACAGCTCCACGCAGCCGTGGATCGGCGACTTCGAGCTCAGCCCCAAGTCGGTGGTGCGCGACCTCTACGAGCGCGCCATGACGTTCGCCGACTTCACGGGCTTCTACCAGCTCGCGCCGCGTGAGGGTCTCGTGCTGCGCTACCTCTCCGACGCCTACCGCGCCGCCCGCCAGACCATCCCCGACGACGCCAAGACGGAGGAGCTGCGCGACCTCATCGAGTGGCTCGGCGAGCTCGTGCGCCAGGTCGACTCGAGCCTGCTCGACGAGTGGGAGTCGATGGTCAACCCCTCCGACGACCCCACGGCGCCCGTCGTGCCGCCCGCGCCGCCGAGCGTGCTCGCGAATCCGCGCGCGTTCCGAGTGCTCGTGCGCAACGAGCTGTTCCGCCGCGTGCAGCTCGCCGCGCTCGAGGACTGGGCCGCCCTCGGCGAGCTCGACGCGGCAGCGGGCTTCGACGCCGACGCCTGGCGCGACGCCATGGACGACTACTTCGACGAGCACAACTCCCTCGGCACGGGCGGCGACGCCCGCGGCCCGGCCATGCTCATGATCACGGAGGGCCCGCAGCAGTGGACCGTCCGGCAGATCTTCGACGACCCGGCGGGCGACCACGACTGGGGCATCAGCGCGACGGTCGACCTCGCCGAGTCCGCGGAGCAGGGGCTCGCGGTCGTGCGGGTCACGTCGGTCGGCATGGTGGGTTGAGCGAGCGCTGGAGGGCGCTGCTCAACCCGCGAACACCGTCCGCTCGAGGTACGCGTTGCGGAACTTGCCCGCGGGGTCGAGCTCGTGGGCGAGCGCGACGAAGTCGTCGAGGCGCGGGTAGAGCTCACGCCGCACCGAAGCGAAGAGCTTGCCCCAGTGCGGGCGCGCGTCGAACGGCGCGAGCGCCTCCTCGATGACGGGCAGGAGCGGCAGCACCGCGTCGGGCTCGTTCTTCCAGGTGAAGTGGATGGCCGTGGCGTCCGTGTCGTACGCGCCGCTCAGCCACAGCGAGTCGGCGGCGAGGGTGCGCAGCTCGGTGATGTGCAGGTGCGGCGTGATGCGGTCGCGCAGCGCGCGGACGGCCTCGAGGGCCGCGACGGCGTGGTGGCGCGGCACGAGGTACTCGGTCTGCAGCTCGTCGCCGTTGCTGGGCTTGAAGCCCATCTTGAAGTGGGGGAGCCGCTCGTTCCACGGCCCCGGCACCCCGCCCTGCTGCGTGGTGCTCGACGCCGCGCCCTCCGCGAGGCCGACCTCGGCCGGCAGCGGCCTCGCGCCGTAGACCTCGCCCGGGGGCATCCTCTCGTCCATGCGGGTCTTGAGCCACACGGTCGTGCGTGAGTCGTCCGACCAGTCGGTGAAGATGCTCACGCTGTAGGCGCGAGACGTGATCGCCGCGTAGTTCTCGATGAGGCGCGGCCAGGCCAGGCCCGAGTAGACGTCCTGGCGCACGAGGTAGCTCGGCTCGATGTCGAGCGTGAGGCGCGTGACGACGCCGAGCGCGCCGAGCGAGACGACGGCGCCGTCGAACTCGTCGTCGACGGGGCTGAACTCCACGAGGTCGCCGTCGGCGGTCACGAGCTCGATGCCCGAGACGGCACGCGCGAGGGTGCCGTTGCGGTCGCCGGAGCCGTGTGTGCCCGTCGCGACGGCGCCGCCCACCGAGATGTGGGGGAGCGACGCCATGTTGCGCAGCGCCCAGCCCGCGCGCTCGAGCTCGGCGGCGAGGTCGCCGTAGCGCACGCCCGCCGAGAACGACACGGTCTCGCTCTCCGCGTCGACGAGGATGCCCGGCTCGAGCCCCTCGAGGGTCACGAGCTCGGCGGAGTCGGCGAGGTCGTTGAACGAGTGCCGCGTGCCGAGGGCGCGCATGCGCGGCGCCGCGGCGACGATGCCCCGCAGCTCGTCGACGGTGCGCGGCGCGTGCAGCGCCCCCGCGGTGTACTCGTAGTGCCGCGCCCAGTTCGTCCCTATGCTCACCCCCTCATCTTGCCCTGCCTAGACTTGCGGCATGGCACGGCAGCGCAGGGCGATGAGGCCGCGCGGCGAGCAGTCGTACCGCGTGCGGCACAGCCGGGGTGCCACGTTCTACACCTCGCGCAGGGCCTTCGACGACCTGACCGTGGTCGTGAAGCGGTTCCCGCGCATCGCGGAGGGCGACGGCCCCGCGTTCGTGCTCGTGCACGGCATCGGCGTGTCGTCGCGGTACTACCACCCGGCCGCGGCCGAGCTCGCGAAGGTCGGCCGGGTCTTCCTCGTCGACCTCCCCGGCTACGGCGCGGCCCCCGACCCGCGGCGCGACGTGTCGATAGCCGACCACGCCGCGGTGCTCGCGTCGGTGCTCGCCGACTCCGGGCTCGAGAACCCCGTGCTGGTCGGGCACTCCATGGGCGCGCAGGTCGTGTCGCGCCTCGCCGTGGACTCGCCGGGCCTCACCGACCGAATCGTGCTCATGGCCCCCACCATGCCCCCGGACGAGCGCAGGGTCGGCAGGGCGGCGTGGCTGCTCATCGCCGACGGCATCCGCAACCCCGTGCGAGCCAACCTCATCGTGGCGTGGGACTACTTCGTGCGCTGCGGCATGCCGTACTTCTTCCGCCAGCTGCCGCACCTCTTCGGCGACCGCATCGAGGAGCGCCTCGCGGGAATCCGCGCGAGCACGCTCGTGCTCACGGGCGACCACGACCTCGTCGTGCCTGAGCCGTGGGCCCGCTCGGTCGCCGACGGCATCGCGGGCGCGCGCTTCGGACTCGTGAAGGGGCCGCACCTCATCATGTTCAGCGATCCCGAGGGCGTCGCCCGCCAGATCGTGGAGCACGCGGCGCGATGAGGATGCGCGACTTCCTGTGGGGCGTCGGTCTCGACTACGCGTGGGCGTTCTCGACGCGCGCGGGATGGCTGCTGCACAGGACTCCGCCCACGCTCACGGAGGGCACCCGCCGGCCGGTGCTGCTCATCCCTGGCGTGTACGAGCCGTGGCGGTACCTGCTGACCGTCGGGCTGCGGCTGCATGCTGCCGGGCATCCCGTGCACGTGCTGCCCGAGCTGCGACTCAACGTCGCGCCCATCGCCGAGTCGGCCGACCTCGCGCACCGCTACCTCGTCGCCCACGACCTGCGCGGCGTGGCCGTGGTCGGACACAGCAAGGGCGGCATCATCGGCAAGCACATGATGGCGTTCGACGACGTCGACGGGCGCGTCGACCGCATGGTCGCGATCTCGAGCCCGTTCGGCGGCTCCGACCGTGCGAAGTACGTGCCGCTGCGCCCTCTGCGGCCCTTCCTGCCCGGAGACCCCCTGCTCGTCGCCCTCGCGGCGAACCTCGAGCTCAACTCGCGCATCACGTCGATCTTCACGGAGACCGACCAGGTGGTCCCCAACGGCAGCTACCTCGAGGGGGCCACCAACATCGTCGTGCCGCTCGTCGGGCACTTCCGCCTGCTGTCGGATCCGCGCGTGATTGACATCATCGAGACCGCCGTGGGTGTTGACTGACTCTGTGTCCACCACCAGCACCACCCCCGGCGTGCAGCGACAGCAGCGCCTCGTCCTCGTCATCGCCGTGCTCGCCTCGTTCGTGGCGTTCCTCGACAGCTCCGTCATCAACGTCGCGCTGCCCGCGATCAGCACGGAGCTCGGCGGAGGCCTGAGCACGCAGCAGTGGGTGGTCGACGCCTACCTCATCACCCTGAGCTCGCTCATCCTGCTCGCGGGCTCGCTCTCCGACGTGTTCGGACGCATCGTCGTGCTGCGAGTGGGGCTCATCGCGTTCGGCGTCTCGTCGCTGCTCATCGCGATCTCGCCCTCCGCCGAGTTCCTCATCATCCTGCGCGGCGTGCAGGGCATCGCGGGGGCACTGCTGGTGCCGAGCTCCCTCGCCCTCATCATCTCCACGTTCCGCGGGCCGGCACAGGCGAAGGCCATCGGCCTGTGGACGGCGTGGACGAGCGCCTCCTTCCTCGCGGGCCCCATCCTCGGCGGCGTCTTCGTCGACTACCTCAGCTGGCGCTGGGTCTTCGTCATCAACGTGCTGCCCATCGCGATAGCCCTCTGGCTGCTCATCGTTCTGAAGCAGAGGGATGTGCGCGAGCAGGGCGTGCGCATCGACTACCTCGGCGCCGCGCTCGGGGTCGTCGGCCTCGGCGGTCCCGTCTTCGCGCTCATCGAGCAGGGCAACTACGGCTGGGGGAGCCCCGCGATCTTCCTGCCGTTCGGCATCGGAATCCTGTCGCTCGTGGCGTTCATCCTGTGGGAGCGCCGCGCCAAGCAGCCCATGCTGCCCCTCGGCATCTTCGCCGTGCGCAACTTCGCGTGGGGCAACGTCGCCACGGTCTTCATCTACGCGGCGCTCTCGATCGGCGGGTTCATCCTCGTCGTCTTCCTGCAGCAGGTCGCGGGATACCCGGCGACCCTCGCCGCGCTCGCCATGCTGCCCGTGTCGTTCGGCAACATCTTCCTGTCGGGGGTCTTCGGAAGCCTCGCGGGACGCTACGGGCCGCGCCTGTTCATGACCCTCGGGCCCATCGTGGCCGGCCTCGGGTACCTGTGGTTTCTCAGCATGGGCTCCGAGGTGGACTACTGGCTGCAGGTGCTGCCGGGCGTGATCATCTTCGCCGTGGGGCTCTCGGCGACCGTCGCGCCGCTCACCGCCGCGGTGCTGGGCTCGATCCCGAGTGACCAGGCCGGCATCGGCTCCGCCACAAACAACGCTGTGTCGCGCGTCGCGGGCCTCATCGCGACGGCCATGATCGGCGTGATCGTGGCGG
>JGI26530J50255_1002529_pt1 | contig 10618 bp, 7 predicted proteins | sample ThiBiot_500_plan_2_FD_50255 | JGI IMG/M metagenome (IMG submission 50255) | reverse complement strand
TTTTTTTTCAGCATTTCTATCGATTCTTAAGCCATCGGGCTGATATTTAATCGTATTAGCTATTTAACATATTTATATACATAGAAATATCTCTATATATTCGTGTGTATTTTTTTTTCTCTTTTTTCTTTCTACGAAAACTTCTATATTCATTTTCTTTTCCTCTTTGCATTGAAATAAAACAGAAGCAAAAAACATTCTTTCATTCTTATTACTGCTTGTAGATTGAGAATGAATGATTCATTGGCTCGACAGGAGTCCAATAGTGAAAAGAAAAGTGATGTACAAAAAAAACACGGATTGATCAGTGGAGTGTAGCAATCGACTGTTTAGATAAGGTCGAGTTAACATCGACTTACACGAATATGTCTGTTGTATTCAAATATGAAGACCTAACGAAACAAATTCCGTTGGTGAAGTCTTACATGCAATTGCCACCGCAGCATCCGATACGTTTTCTTGGCTTGTGTGCAAAAGTTTTTTTCTATTTTCTAGCTTATGGTTACTTACAAGTTTGTTTTTTTTTGTCGAATGTAACCGAAAAAGTACATTGTTTTGTTTAAAAGGAACTTTTATTTACATTGGACGGATTCGAGAATACATCATGGTTTTTATCGTGTTATCAATTTTTTGTCTATGGAATTCTAGCTTTCGCACAACTCGGTTGGAAAGGTTTAGAACAACGAAAGTAATCGATGAAAATATAAAAACTCAAAAAAAAAAGATTTCGTTTTATGTAACAATTATTCAGAGCTAGTTATCGATCGTATTTCTTTCTCGCTGTGTTAACAGTTGGAACAATGGGNTTATCGAATTATTCAGTTGGCTATTTAAACTATCCGTAGAGAAATAAAGTTGAAAATTATTATTATTAGTTTTTTTTCTACTTAGAACACAAGTGATGTTNAAATGTTGTAAATTAATTCCTGTTCTTATCGGAGGAATACTTATTCAGAGTAAAGAAATAACATTTGAATCAAAAGAAAATTTGTCAGTTTTGTCCTACGAAAAGATAAAAGATTTAATATTTATGATGTATGCGCTGCAATTTCGATGTCAATTGGTTTAATATTTTTTACATTAGCTGATTCGAAAGTTCAACCAAATTTTAATACTTATGGTTTGAAAAGATTGAAGTTCAATGTTGAAAATTGAAATATTTAATTTTTAGGAGTTGTCATTATTTGTTCTGCTCTTGTTGCCGATGCAATTATAGGAAATTATCAAGAAAAAATCATGAAAACGAATCAAGTTTCAAATGTTGAAATCGTAAAATCGAAAGAAAAGAAAAACAAATTCAAAGAATCGAATCTTATTCTTTTAAGGTTTTCTATAGTTTTATGTTTGGTTTTGTCTTAATACTTATCGGCTTAATTCTTAGCAATAATCTTTTATCAAGTATTCACTTTTGGAATCAAGTTTGTTGTTGATTTATTTGTGAAAAATAAAATCTTAATTTATCATAGCATCCAACACGTACCTATGGCTATGGATTAATATTCGCCGTTGCCGGTTATTTAGGCATTGATATTGTCTTAACATTGATCAAAGAATATGGTGCATTNATTTGTGTAACAGTAACAACATGTCGAAAAGCTGTGACTATTATTCTATCGTTTACTTTATTTTCNAAACCATTTGTATTTGAGTATGAAAATCAAAATCAAAACAAAACTTCTATTGAATTTATTTTTAGTTACATTTGGTCGGGTTTAATTGTTGTTGTTGGCATTTATTTAAATGTTTACAGTCGAAATCAAACAGCTTTCAATAATATAATTTCGTCATGGTATCAGAAGATCTTTTCATCGAAGAAAACTCGCGAATATTTACTACCTGTTTAATTCGTTTTCGATATGTTTGAGAATAGTTTTTCTTTACTTAAACATTACTGTCGAAAGTTTGGTTAATTGAAACGAAATGGTTGGAATCGAGAGTGCAAAACTCGATCTATGTTTGTTTGTTTGTTTTCATATGAAAGAAATAAAAGACCACCTAGCAACAATATTTTATTATTTTTTTCTTAATTTTATTTCTTACGAAATTCTTATTTTCCTATGACAACATCGAATTCTCCAAATACAAATCCATCAAAACAAATAACAGAAGCTCAAGGTGCACAAGATTACTGTCAACGTGCAAAGACAGATAAGCAAATCTCTAATGATAGCTGGGTACAGTCGGCGAATGAACGTGCTTAATTTTTTGTTTTCATGATCATTTTCTAGGTCTGCCCAGTCGCTGTTGCGCTACGCCAGGCTGGTTTTGATGTAAGTAGTCTAATTCGGTTAGTAGTCTCAATTGGTTTTAATATTAATTAAATAGGTGCCATTACGACCTTCAAAGTCATGGCTCGAAGAAGGTAAATAGAAAGGCGGTAATTTAAGACTCTTGAATACTGTAAAATTATTCCTTTCAGATAGAAAAAAACATCGCACACGTTATTCACGTGCAAGCAAATTTATTTCTTAATTTCTTAATAAATAATACATATAATTGAATTGATTAAAACGAAAAGAAATGCGAGAATATCAATGTTAAGTCATGTACTCAAACAGTAATTATCTTATATATCATATTCTGTTATTGAAAGCAGAATGTTTAATTTTAATTATTAATATTCACTCTATGTGAATGCTGGAAAGCATATCATTTTGAAGAGAAAGAAAAAAAAAGTTTCAATAAGCATAAATCTTGATAGACAACGAAGTTCCAGTATTATGTTTATTGAGCCTAGTCGTGCTTTTTTTTAAAATATCTTTCTAATTTATCAACATAGAATAAAAAGCTTTAGAAAACATGAACGTCGGCAAACTCAATTATATTTTATTTATGACTGAATGAAATTTTTCGGTTCAGTTACAGTCTTAATTCTAATTCACACCAATCACGCATTCTGTTGACAAAAAAAAAACACACTGAAAGCAGAAATTTATTCTTCCTGTTATTATCATTAGTTCAGGGGTGTGACATTGGTAAGGTTAAGAAAGAAAAACGCCATTGCGTATGATATCAGTTTTTAAAGTGATTCTTCAATTTGAAATTCAATTATTTCTCAAGAATATATCTTAAGGTACTCAAGCACAAAAAACAATTATTTACTTTCTAGTTTAAGTGGAAAATACTCAAATTCTCCTGCGCTATTCTTCTCGATAATTGATACAAGAATAAAACTTCGAATAGTTTTAATCATGCACGGTCAAAGTTGCCCATAAGAAAAAGAAAACTAAGCACTGCACGAGTTCGTTTCTTTTTCTTCGAGTGTATATTCTAAAGAGGTGAGCTATTTTTGATAAATTCTAATCAAATTATATCGAAACGAACATGAATCGTTGTTATTATTTTAATTCTCAGAAACTAGATCAAGTTTGTATTCATCTAATTGATTTATAAGAGTACGAAGAAAAAGGTTTCTTTTTTGTTCTCGTTTTCTTTTTCTTACTTTTCAAGAAAATATATCAAAGAAAGATAGAATTAAAAAAAGTACTGACTTTATGCGTGAGAAAGAAAAACAGACTTTCAATTAGATTATGATAAGTATGAGATCAATACGTCAGCTTTTATCTCGCGTCAGATGTAAAGCTATCAGACAGGAACTTCGTAACTCTATTGGAGAAATAAATGAGTTGAGTATTATCGACTAAAGCACGCAAGTTCTTATCGCAAAGAAAAAGAGATAGAGACAACAAAAAATTCAACGTATTTTTATCCAAATCTCAACGAACAAATAAATAATGTACTGATTATTTTCCTAATTTTTATTCTTACTTTTTTCTCGGATAAACAAAACATCCGGATAGATCATTTTCTATTATATATCGATATATACTAATAAAAAAAAACAAACAGAAAGAATAACATATTCTTGTTTATTTCAATTAGAAGTTCTTTGATTATTCATTGACATCTGTCTATTCTTCTCTTCTCTCCCGTTCTTTTGTGTTGTTATGCTGTCTATTTTTCTTTTATTTAATTTAGTAATACAATATTAGATTTGACATAGTCAAGAAAAACAACGGTTCTTATCAAAACCAAACGGCTTAGATTCATCTAATTATTTTTGTGCTCATTTATATTTTAAAATTTACAAATATGTCAGAAAATAAATGTTCATCTATATTCAGTGATGTTTTTATGAATCCCTATTTAATCGAACGAATTCTTATTGGAATTTATTTCGTCATATTTGTTATTGGTATCATAGGCAATATTATGACAATTATTATTATTAAATATAATAAACATTTACGTACACCAACAAATTTCTATCTGCTAAATTTATCTGTATCGGATCTTATGATTTTAATGTGTAATTTGCCAATGGAAATGATTGAAATACATTATCGACAATGGCCATTACATATTAGTTTTTGTCGTTTAAGAAATATATCAGCTGAATTCTTTACTTGCTCATCGATATTGACTATATTAGCATTTACGTGTGAACGATATTTTGCTATTGTTCATCCTATACATTTTCATCAATTGAGTCATTTTCGTCGTGCAAAAAATATGATCTTAATTATTTGGTTTCTTTCACTTGTATTTAGTATTCCATTTGGTTTTACATATGAAATTTCATCGATAACATTTACCAATACATTAAATACAACTGACGAAATCATCTATGAACAATATCAATGTAGATCTTGTGTACCCAAGAAAAATCTTGAAAAATATCTCTCGATTAGCATGATTCTAACTTCATTAGTATTTTTCTATTTTCCAATGTTTATTATTGGAACAATCTATTTATATATTGGCAGAGCATTACGTCGTATAAATAAATATGAAAATCCACTTGATCATGAACTAAGCTTGACGTCATTATCAAGTTATAGTACTTATGGAAAGAAACCAACAAGTCGTCCAACATCGAGTCAAGCAAGTCTTTACAACAAAGATATCGGTACAGATTCGAAACAAATGAATAAACATATTGGATCTTATTCGTGGTTGAAAACACGTGCTCGATGTCAAGCAAGAAAAGTTGTTGTGAAAACACTAGGTATGTGTAAATGTAAAATGACGAACAAGTCTTTTTCACCTGCTCTATTTGAGCCACAAAAGAACATTTTGAAAGACGTAATTATATTGAATAGATTCATTGAAAATGAATTTCAATAGAAAACCTTCTATTGTACTAATTATGAATTTTTATTTTCAGTCGCTGTCGTCATTGCTTTTTTTGTTTGCTATGCTCCATTATATTTACAACGTTTCCTATTAGCTATAATGACATTGAATACGAAATTGAATGCTGATTCACAAACATTTTCAAAGATAATGGCTTATTTATATTTTATATCAGGCACAACGTTTTATTTCGGCTCAGTTATTAATCCTATACTTTACAATGTTGTTTCGAATAAATATCGTCGTGCTTTTCGTGATCTATTTCGTTGTCGTTTAACATATAATCCAAAAGCTTCGAATCGAAATCAACGAAAATTTTTTCAAACAAATCAACAATTCAATCATAATTTTATGAATTATTTAAATCAACATCATCCTCAACAACAACAACAACAACAACAGCAACGAAAACTTTATAATTCGAATTTATCTTTAAATCAAAATCTTGAACTTGAACATAATCGATATCATCTGAATAAAAATATTCATCATCCTCACCCTCCAGCTTCATCGAACTCATCGGTCATAACTTCGCCAACTTCAACGCCAGAAAATCGCGATAAATGCGAACCTAAACGATTTTCATTGAGAAAACACATCTTACGTCGACAACAGCCAACTAGCAATGTACCATGGTTGATTAAGAAGAATCGAACATAATCGAACTAATTATGATTGGCATTTTGAAAGAATATAAATATGTCAACAGCAAGTGGTATATTACAATAATAGAACGATGTTTGTGTATATGCGTCTGTTTTTTTCTTGATCTATTCGATGTGTGATAGATATAAGCGATTTTTATCTCGTTTTTTTTCTGCATATCATACATATCCATGGAAAATAAAACGTCGTTTTTTCTTCTTTTGACTTGTTAATCGGGTGGAAATCTTTTTTTTTATGTATCTATATATATAGTTGAAGGAAAGACGAGCAGAAGGCTTTGATAACATTTGGAGAAATCGATCAAATGATAACTATAAATCATAGTAGTAATTTTTTCTCATTGTCGATCGTTATTCTCTTTTTTCGTGCATGCAATCTAGATAGAATTCGGTTCATTGATTAGATGAATTGAAGACAAATGGAAGGCAAATGATGAAGTAATAGACGTAAAAAAAAACACTTGAAGGATTCTTCTACATTCATGATCAACGAACGAGAGTCTACTCAGTTTTTTCTTCGTCTCCCGTTCGTTTCCGTTTTTTTTTATATTGTTTTATAAATTTCTTGTTTTTGTTCCTATGCACTTAGTGTGTGTGTGTGTTATTTGCATCTGCGAAAAAAAAAGAAGAAAACTATTAGATTTTTCTTAGATTGAACGAACGTGTGCACTCATTGGAAATGATCTAATGAATGAATATAAAACAGCTACTATGAGAAAAAGCAGAAAAAAAAGGAAGAAAAAAAAACTAGGCGAGATATATATAAACGAATAAATAAAAGAAAACGACAGTGACAAGTAGAAAATATATGACAAAAATCTCGTTACATGTGTCGAGAGTGTGTGTTTTCTGTCATTTTAAAAAGCATTTCTTCTAGATTGAAAACCAACGAACATCGTCGAANGTATGTCGTGGTACCACTCGGCACTTCTCAGTACTGATCGTCGACCATCGCGTATTATTGCGAGTTGTAAACGATTTTCACGTCGTTTAAGTACGGGCATATTTCGTGCCGTTCGACGAATACAAGTACCAGGTAAAATCTCATGAACTTTGTTCGTTTCGGTCTATTGATTGAGAACAAATAAATACATATCATAACAATTGATTTTCTTGTTTCTCGATATTTTGAGGGTGCGCCGAGTACAAGTTATCCTCAATTCAAAGATTAACTTTTGTTTTTCTTTCTTTCTCATTTATTATTTATTTATTTATTATTTCAGTAGACAGACATTCATTAGATTTTCAACAATGTTCGGTTATCTCATACGAGTATTCTATTTTTTGAATTNTCCCTTTTGTTTTTTGTTTATTTATTATCATCGAGATTTCGTTTACGGTTATTTGTCTTTCTAAACANGTGTTGCTAATCATAATCGAATTGTTATATGATATTTCTGATTTGTATCATGTTGAGATCTAATCAATTGAATAGTAAACAAATATTTTGACCAAATTCGTACTCGGTTCTCTTTTTTTTGTCTTCTAATTAGATTTTGTTTAGACAAATTTCTTCTCGTCACATTCAATCACGAATACAAAAGCTAATTGAAAAGAGCGAACCAAAATGTCATCAATCCATATACTCAATGTCAGTTTTCTTCCTCTTCGTCTTTGTCATTCTTATCTCGAACTATCATCGATCTAAGAGAAGAAAACATAGAAAATGATAGATAGATTGTGATTGTCTATGTAGAAGATTTTTCTCAATGTATCATTCGACCTGATAGACATGGTGCTTGATAAGAAGAATGGGTGCTAATATAGCGGCTTTATCACAAGGACAGGGTAGTTTTTATTTTAGTAAACGTAAACGACAAACTCGTGCAGGTAAATCAATTTCTTCTTTTCATATTGTCGTTTGAGTTTGACTGACGAAGAAAATCAAATTGATTGTATCTTAATGAAAAAGGAAACTTAGTTGATTGATGTCTCGTGATGAAAGATAGCAAATATTTGATTATTTGTTCAATTACTTAGATGCACGTTTGGATGCGTTACTTTCCAAAAATTCTCAACATCCACGTTCATTGGATGAAATAACGAAATGTACGAGATTTTCAAAAGCTGAAGTGCGATTATTATATCGAAGTTTCAAACAAGTACGACATTTTTCTTTTTTGTATTCGATGAAAATAAATGAATTCTGATCGTAGGAATGTCCTGGTGGCAATGTTAGTGAAGAACGTTTACGTGAAATTTATCTCCAATTTTTTCCGCAAGGAAGTAGGTTTTGTTTTGTTTTTTGCTTAAATTAAACTATTGATTTTGTGTTTTAGGTCCAGTTAAATATACCCGTTTTCTATTCTCAATTATTGATCGTAATCGAAAAGGAACATTTACATTCGATGTAAATTCAATTTACAATAACTAACGATTGATTTTATATCTTCTGTATTTTGAAATAGGATTATATTCTCACACTTTCAGTTCTATGTCGAGGAACAATCGAAGAAAAATTACGATGGATTTTTCGCTTGTATGACATCAATGGTGATGGCATGTTAACACGAGAAGTAGAGATTCTTTTGATGATTTTATTTGTCAATATACTTCAATGGAATGTTGATTAGAATGTTCGAGAAATCATTGTATCATTCTATGATCTACTTGGTCCATCAGTTCAACCGAAAGTTGAAGAACGTGAAATCGAACAACATGTCGATGAAATATTTCAAGTTGATTTCTGTTTTTTTTTCTTCTAATTTTCATGTTCATTCGAACTTTTCTAGAGAATCGATNCGACACAAACTGAACAAATTACATTAGAAGATTTTATTGATTATTGCAAACGAGTAATTTATTATAAACAAAAAAAGANAGANAAATCATCAACATTGTCTTCCTGTTTAGCGATCATATCTAATCGAATCTATTCAAGCATTGTCCTGTTGTTTATGAAAATGTACTTAGAAATTAATATTTATTATGTGTTGATAAACGATTATTGTACATTAATTGTTCTCGAGCAAGTATATCGGCTGGATATGGTGTATTTCGATCAAAATTTCTCATATCTGCTGCTGGTCTAATTTGATAACGAAAAGATTGATTTGCTTTTTGTACTTTTGTTGTTTCGTCATAATCATTGCGTAGATATTCGGAAGAATGCTTTTGTTGAATAGATAATTGTTCATTGAAATAATTTCGATCATTCGATGTAGAATTTGTTTGTTTATANGGATGTGGCGTTGGTGTACGACAATCCGCCGAAAGTATCGATGAACTTCTCAAAGGCTTGATTCTATTTCGACGTTTGATAAAATATTTACGAAGAAATAGAATTGCATATATAATGAGAATTAAAGATATTAAACTGGATAGTGAAAAAGACACTAAAACAAGAATCGTCAATGTTTCGTATGAAAGAATAATCATGATTCTGTTTCGTTAAATCGTCTTTATGATTACATTTTTATTACGTTTGTCGTTAATCTGTTTTCACAGATAAGAAATATTTGCTTAGAAAAGTGCGCAAACTTNTATTATTTCGAATGGGATAGAAGTTTTTTGTTGTTGTTGTGTGTCTTGATTCATGTTTCGAAATGTGACAGCTGTTCANGAAGCTGTTGTTCATCAGCAACAACAATCGAACGNAAGTTCTCATCATGAAAATCTTCATCTCATCAAAGATCATCAATCCGATGATATTGCACATGAATATATCAATTCGAAAAATCATTGGACTCATGAACGACAACAATTAATCGAACAATTGAAACATCTTGATCAACATCANGATCATTCACATGAAATTCAACGTATTGAAAATCTTATCGAATGTTTAGATGAATTAATTCAAACAGGAGATCTAACCAAATATTATCAATTTTCTATTGAACAAACAAAGAAATCTGCTGATGATAGACTAATTCGATTGCCGAAACATCTATCCAAAACACATCTATCGAATCCATTCAAAAGAATATCATCCGAAATTCTTCATCTACAAACTCAAGTATTCTTCGGCTCTTTCGAATGATGAATTCATTTGTTCGTTCGTAGATTTCATCGAAAGAGAAAACATTCGACAATCAAAAACGAAATACTGGCGTTCAATTCTATGTCATTGCTGAACAATTTCAACCGAAGAAAATTCAACGAACTTAAAATCTATCCAGTATTGAGTGACATCTAGACACAAACAAACATTCGATATCATATGAACGCATGCTTCGTTTTTTTTCTCTCTCNCCTCTTCTCTTCTTATTTAACTTTCGTTTTGTATAAGCAGCATAGATAGATTTTTGCAGAGCGATGAATGATGAATTTAAGCTAAGTGCTGATCCCGAAGAAGTCAGTGGTGAATAGATTTTAATTAACTTAAATTAATTTTCTATTTGAATAGATAAAAACTTTTCTTCATGGTCTCGGTTTAGTACCACTCAATGAATATTATAGTAAATTAAGAAAATAACTATGGAATTCATCTGTCAATTTTATATTTTTCTAGTACAAGTAAAACAATTTTTAAAACGTCAAGGACAATCAACAAAAAGTACAAACGAACAAATACAAAAGAAATTAACCGAAAACGGAATTCATCGAGATGATTCATCGAAAAATTTCCCCGTAAGAAATGTCTTGTTTGTTNTTTTAAAATACATATTCAAAAGATTGTCGAAATATTTAGTTATTATCAACGAGAAAACGAACATCATTCTCGCCGGTTATTACTCGTAAACGTGGTAAAGCTATTAAAAAACGAACACCATCAGCTAGTGTAGCTGATATACCTGCAAATTCTATCGATGATAATGAAAGTGTAAGAGAGAAAAGAAAAACATAAATTTCAAATCTCTGTTTCTTCTTCTTCT
>JGI26530J50255_1002493_pt1 | contig 10728 bp, 11 predicted proteins | sample ThiBiot_500_plan_2_FD_50255 | JGI IMG/M metagenome (IMG submission 50255) | reverse complement strand
ATTACTATTATTGATGTAATCGTTAATATTATCATTATTGATAATATCATCATTGATATTATCATTATCATTATTAACTGTATATTTATTTTTCGTTATACTACCAATAAATATAATTATTATCAATATGTAGACATCCATTTTATAGATGTTACAAGTTAAATTATCTTCTATTATATGAAAAAATACTTTGTTTATCAGTAAAAATCTCATTTTTTAATTTTTTAAATTAAAAATACTGTAAAAATAACGTAAATATAACATACCTTTATTAATAAGAAGACAAATAAATGGTTCATATATGATAATTTTTGTACATATATACAAAATTACAACATATTCATCCCTATAAGTAAAATTTCAAACAAATACTCATAAGATTCAACAGAATAGAAAAATAAAATATGTTTATTTTGTTAGTAAAATCACACATGAAAGAAAATAAAATATATTTCAACCATCGACATATAAATAATTGAAAAATATCTAAACTTATATCTTATACATACATATGATATCAGTTTCAATATTTAATGACATTATTAATATTGAATACTGAGCAATAATAAACTATTTAAGTGTAATTAAGCTATACATAAAGGGGGTAAGCGTACGATTCAATCATAATATATACATTAAAATTATTTTGATATTAATATTGTATGATTCAACTATAATATATACATAAAAATTATTATATCATTGAGACTATATTACCTAATTAATATATTTACTTGAATCTTATTTTATAATCAAAAACAGTATAGTCTAATAAGAATGTTTTTCAAATTGAAGAACATAATACTTTCTATACAAGTCAAATCTATCGTTAATTAAATATCTTATACTTTCATGATTATTTAGTTCTAACATTGAAATTACTAAAATATAAATGATAATGAGTTGTGTATAAAATATTACGATACTAAACATGTAATTTTATATTGATATTAAGATTGTATAATTCAAATATTCATAGCAAAAATTTATTCATAATAGCAGTATAAACATGAAATACTAGACATTAGATATATAAAATTTATTTTACTACTGAGATTATTTGACTCAATTATGTTAGTTAATAAATAAATAATAATAATATATTTGAAGTATCGGTAAATATTGTGCAATTTGATCATAAATGGAAAAAATAATTAAAAATATTATATATTCATCTAAAAATATCTATATATTAATCGTTGTATTCAATGAATCTTTTATATCTGGATTAAATAAATATATTCTCGATAACTTCATCGGTTTTATTAGTTTAATTGTATTAACGGATAAATTGTTAAATCTTATTTTAAAATGAATTAGCAAAATCCTCCGTTGTTGAGATTATTATTATTATTATTAACATTATTAATATTAATATCATCAATATTATTAATAACATCGACATCGTTGGTGATAATATTGTTATTAATAACATCAATATAAACAACTTTATTAATGTATTTGCATCGTCAATTTTATCAACTTTAGGGATATTATTGTTATAATTAATATCAATATCAATATTAATATCAATATCAATATTAATATCAATGTCGTCAGTATTATGGTTACTATTATCATCAATATTTTGTATATTATCGACAAGTATTATTACTATCAATAAGTAAACAAAAAAATTCAATATTATATAAAAATTTTTTTTATTTTTTAGAAAAACTCTCATCTTTTATATGAAAAGATTTTTTTTTTAGGTAAAAATTTTTTAATTTAAAAAATTAAAAAAAAAATATCGTAATAATAATGTAAATATGACTAAAGTTCTGAATATGGTATCGAATGATATCAAAAAAAAATTAAAATTATACTAATAAATAACCTAATTTTAGAAATTAAAATTAAATCTTAGGTGCTTATACAAAAAGTATAAATTTGAGTATATACATAACATACTGGAAATTTTTTCGAATAAACAAAATGTTATTTTTTTTCCAAAAAAATAACCGAGAATATATAAGTCCTAAAATACGGCATAAATATATTTAGTTTATAAGTATAATAATGTATTGAAAAATCAATAATAATATGAATTTTCTTAAATTTGCTGATGAACATAAAACATATAATTTTATACTGATATTCATAATAAAAATTTATTTATAATAACAGTATGAAAAATGAAATGTTATAAATTAAGTAGATAAAATTTATATTACCACTGAAATTATTTGACTTAAGTATGTTAGCTAATAAATAAACAATAATATATAAGTAACACTGAAATATCAAACAATATTGAATAATTTAACTATAAATGAAGAAAATGATTAGAAATATTATACATTTATCTATAAATTAATCATAATATTCAATGAATATTTCACAAACAGATCAAATAAATATATTTTTGATAGTTTCATTAGTTTATTATATTAATTATATTGACAAACAATTCATTAAATCTTATTTTAAGGGTAATTATTAAAATCTTCTATTATTGAGATTATTATTGATATTAATAATATTGTCAATATAAATATCATCGATATTATTAATAATATCGGTATTATTGGCGATAATAATGTTATTAATAACATCAGTATAATTAATGTTATAAATGTATGTATGTAGTCAATTTTAGTGATATTATTATCATAATCATTATTATCATAATCATTATTATCATAATCATTATTATCATAATCATTATTATCATAATCATTGTTATGACTATCATCATAATCATTATTATAACCACTATCATTATCATAGTCATAGTTATTATTATAACCATTATCATTATCAATAATATTATCATCATCGTTAATATTATTGTTACTATCAACTGTATATTGTATGTCCATCATATTAGCAAACAACATAATTATTATCAATAAGTAAGCATCTACTTTATAGATGTTACAAACAAAATCATTCTTTACTAGAAAAATCCTCATGTTTTATATGAAAAAAATTTTTTTAGATAAATTTTTTTAATTTAAAAAATTAAAAAATATAATTAAAGTTATGAATTTGTACAGAATTATGTGAAGAAAATTGAAACTATATTAGTCAACGTTTTTTTAGAAATAAAATATATTTATGTTGTTAGTAAAATTATATATGAAAATTAAAAAAAATATCATAAAGCAGTTCGTGATAGCGAATTGATGTATATAAAGCTGTATTAAAATAAACATAAGTCAGTCTGTGTTAAAAATACTAAATTCTTTAGGGAATTTATCATTTTCAAACGTGACATAATACACAAAATTATTTAAATGTAATTATGTGCGCACAAATTGCAATAGTCTTTATGTTAATCAGTATGGAACGACCATTAGGGAGTTCCATATTAATTAACATAAAGGGGATTAGCTGTCGATTGTGATGTTGGTGCAAAACATAATTAAGCTTAAATAATTTTTGTGTTAATAATACTATAAACAATTAGTGTTCAAAATATTAGACTTTTAAAGAGTTTAGAATTTTAAGAATGTAGCGTAATAAACAAAATTGTTAGATTTAATTACACACACACAAATTGTAATAGTTTTTATTCTTACTAACATAAAAGTGATTAGCTGTTGAATGTGTGGGAGGTGTAAAACATAATTATATCTTGATGATCAATATTCCCCAGAAATCGATAAATTTAAAAATTTTTTAAATTAAGAAAAGTAAAATTTTAATTATGATAACTTGTGTACATTTAATAGTTTTAATCGCACAAAACACGTATTTTACATATATCAACATTTATATAAAAAAAATATATCAAAATTATTAAAATGTTATACTTTTCATGATTATTTAGTTCAATTATTGAAATATGAGTAATAATGAATTAAACGTGGAAAATCAAATATGTAGTTTATATTGACATTAAGATTGTATAAATAAATATTGATGGCGAAAATTTATTTATAATAACAATATAAACATGATATACTGAATATTATATGTGTAAAATTCATCCTACTATTAAAAATATTTAACACAATTATGTTGATCAATAAATATATAAATAATTTCGGATCATTGATTTATTATATCTGACATATCAATCAATACAAAGTAATTTGATTATAAATGGATTAAATAACTAAAAATATTATATATTTCACGGTCGAATTAGATAAATATTTATGATATTTTTATTAATTTATTTAGTTGATCATATTGACGTATGATTTATTGATTTTTTCTTTAAAAAGAATGAACAAAATATTTTATTATTGTGATTATCATCAATAACATTGATTTCGTTGATACCAATAATAATAATATCAACAGAATTATCGGTGTATGTATATCATTATTGTCGATATTGATGTTAATACTGTCATCAATATCAACATCAATAATAGTATCATCATTATTACTATATTGTGTTTTTCTTATATTATTTATCAATATGATTATTAACAAGTAAAATTATCTTTATATATTATGGAAATTACCATGTTTTATATAAAAAAATTTTTTTATAAATGTTGTGGACAAGATTATTTTCCACTATGCAAAAAAATTTCCTGTTTATTAGAAAAATTACCATGTTTTATATGGGAAAATTTTTTTTGGGTAAAAATTTTTTAATTTAACTTAATAATATATATAAATAACTGGAAATATTTATGTCATATCCAAGATATCTTATTTAAAGTTATATCGCATACATTTTCATATAAATTTTAAAAATATTTTATATTTATGTAAAAGGATTTTATTGTATTTTTAACACACATTATTCATATGATATACTTCCTTATGTGATTTATATTTATATTAATGAATATTATTGAATATTATTGAATTTTAAACAAGTAACAATGGGTTAAACATAAGATATTAAATGTTAAACGTATAATTTTTATAAAGATCACGTAACCTAAATAAATACGAAATATTGGATATTATGTGTATAATTTAGTTTAAGTATGTTAATCGATAAATATATAAGTAACTTTATAATATTGATTTATTATGTCTGACATGTCAATCAATACAAAGTAATTTGATTATAAATAGAAAAAATAACTAAAAATATTATATATTATTGATAGTTTTAATGGTTTATCTAATTAATCATATTGACAAATAATTTATTGAATCTTATTTTAAGAGAGATCAATAAAATCTTTTATTATTGAAGTCATCATAAATATTATTAAGATTACCAATATTAATATCATCTATATTATCAATAACATTGGTGTGGTTGATGACATTATTAATAATAATAACAACAATATTATCAGTATTACCAATGTATGTATATGGTTAACATTGTTAATTTCATCAGTCTTAACGATATTATCATCATAATTATTATCATTGATATCATAATTATTATTTTCATTACTATTGATATATTGTGTATTTGTTAATAGTATAATTACTATTATCGAGTAAATATTTACTTTACAGATATCACAAACAAAATCATCTTTTCCTATACAAAAATTTCCTCTATTTATTAGAAAAATTTCCATGTTTTATATAAAAAGATTTTTTTTAAGTAAAAATTTTTTTTAATTTAAAAAATTAAAAAAACACCATAAAAATAATGTAAATATAACACTTCAACAAATCAGAAGATAAATAATCCATATGTGATAATTTTATATATGTGTACAAAATTTCAACACATTCTTTTTTATAAGTAAAATCTCAAATAAATACTCATGACATTCAATAGATTAGAAAATAAAAAATACGTTTATCTTGTTAGTAAAATTACACATGAAAGAAAATACATTTCAACCGTTGGTATATTAACATTTCTCATGTATATAATTAAATATTTAATTTAATAATGTATATAAATAACTGGAAATATTCATATTATATCTAAGATATCTTATTTAAAGTTATATCGTATATATTTGCATATAAATGTTAAAAATATTTTATGTTTATGTAAAGGGTTTTATTGTATTTTTAACACACATTATTCATATGACATACTTCCCTATATGATTTATAGTTAAATTAAATGAATATTATTGAATTTTAAATAAGTAACAATGAGTTAAACATAAGATATTAAATGTCAAACGTATAATTTTTATAAAGATTATGTAACCTAAATATTCATGGTGGGGGAGGGAGAATTTTTATTTGTGATAACAATATAAACATGAAATCCTGGATATTAAGTGTATAAATTTATTTTGTCGTTAATAATATTTAGTTTAAGTATGTTAATCGACAAATATAAGTAACCCTGTAATATTGATTTATTATGTCTGATATATTAGTTAATACAGGGAAATTTGATTATAAATAGAGAAAATAATTAGAAATATTATATATTTGTCTATAAAATAACTATATATTAACAATAATATTTAATGTATATATTCTTAATAGTTTTATAGATACATCCAATCAATTATATTGATAAATAATTTATTGGGTTTTATTTTGAGAAAATTCGACAAAATCTTTCGTAATTGAAATAACCAACAATATAATTAAAATTACTAATATTAGTATTATCGATATTATCAATAACATTGGCGTTGTCGATTCCATTAATAGTAATAATAACATCAATATTATCAATGTTACTAATGTACGTATATTATTATTGTCAATATTATCATTATTATTATTTTCGACAATATGATCACTATTATCATTATTTTCGACAATATGATCACTATTATCATTATCATTATCATTGTCATTAACACCTATGTGATGTTTATTTGTTAATAGTATAATTATTATTAACAAATAAACATCTACTTCACGGATGTTATAAACAAAATTATCTTCTATAATACAGAAAGATCTCATTTTTTATATGAAAAAATTTTTTTAAGTAAAATTTTTTTTAATTTTTTAAATTAAAAAAAATGTAAATATAATATATCTATATGAATCTGGAAACAGACAAATAATTCACATATTACAGTAATTTTACATGACAATTTTTATATCATATTTTTAGTTATTATTTTTAGTTATTATTTTTAGTTATTATTTTTAGTTATTATAATGAGAATGATATATGTGACGATGTATTAGTGCTTATAATATAAAGTATTAAACTCTTGAGGAAATTTAATATTTTAAACTCTATTATCCGTGACAACACATTAATGTTTACAGCATAATATTTATAAATTTTTTTATCAGTATGTATTGAATATGATATAACACAAAAATTATTTAAATGTAATTGAATCATACATGTGTAAAATTTTTTGCAATAGCCTTTATGTTAACGGATATAGAATGACCGTTAGAAAATTCTATATTTATCAACATAATGGGATTAGCGGTTTTTATGAATGTAAAGTGTAATTATCTCTAAATAATACATATGTGTTATATCAGGTTGATATTTGAGATATAATATTTGATAATGTTATTTGTACTGAATATGATACAACACAAAATTATTTAAATTTAATTAAACTGTACATATATAAAAGTTTTGCAATAATCTTTATGCTAACAAATATTAACATAAAGGGGATTAGCTGTTTTATGGGGGTACAAAACATAATTATCTTTAAATATTTTTGTGTAGAGAATGCTGAATTGTTGATCATAATATTCTTAAGCATATATTTATAATATTTTATAAAAATTGACGTGAATAAAAAATTATTTTGTAAAAAAAAATCAGTCTCTTCTGTGGGAGTTTGACAGCCGTGATTAATATATTTTATTTGCTATTTGATCACAAAATTTACCAATAGTTTATCTTATTTTACTTTATTTTATAACATACTCCTTTCTGACCAAACCACACAAAAATACTGATAATTAAAATGTAACCTTTTCCTCCCTATTCTTTTTATTTTAAATATATCTATAATTTGACTATCTTGTCAATATTTGGCGCAATTGTAATTTATCCCATCATATTTTAATAATTTCAAGTGTTGAAATTCAGTTACATAATCTACAGATAATAAAATTTTAATTTACTTTACATTATTTCCACAAATTTTAAATAGTACAATAATAATTTAATTTTCCACAAATATTAATGTAATCATATTACATACACAATGTAAAAATTTCAATATTTACGCTAATTTTCAGATTATCACCTAAATCAATGTGATATTTTTAATTTTTAATTAAGATAAAAAAAATTTTTTTTAATAACGTGTAATTACAACATGGATGAAAATATAAATAAAATTGCTGGCGACATTTTAATAACCGCATGTCACATGGGAAACGAATCTGTTGTGAACGATATAATGAGTGAAATAAAGAAATATGGAATAGACATTAATAAAATAGGAAATTTAGGTGAAACAGCATTAACATCAGCATGTATTGGTGGTAATTTTCCAGCAATTAAAATTTTAATTGCTAATGGTGCTGACGTCAATATTAAAAACAAATATGGTGAAACTGCAATATACAAAGCATGCAGACATGGGAATATCAACATTGTTAAATATTTAATTGAAAATAAAGCTGATATTAACTATGTTCGTATAGATTCTTGTATATTTACAACAATATTTAATGGACACACTGAAATTGCTAAGCTATTGATTGAAAACAATATAGACATAAATGCGAAAGACGATATTGGTAATACAATATTAACATATGCTTGTGATAATCATGATTATGACCTTGTGAAGTTCTTGATAGGAAAAATTGACATTGAAAGTAAAAACAATTATGGTGAAACAGCACTAGCTGTAACATGTAAATGTAGAGAATTTGAAATGTGTAGAGAGAGTTCAAATAGAAGTAAATGTAGTGAAAAAACACTCAAGATTCTTGATGATTATGTTAACATCTTCAAATTATTGGTGGAACATGGAGCGAATATTAATAGTATAAGCGATTTGGGATTATCATGTATGATGATAGCTTGCCAATATGAAAACATTGACATTGTGAGAGAATTAATACTTAAAGGTGCTGATATTAATTATGTAAATAAAAATAAGATGACAGCATTTTTATATTCACTCAATGACGAAACTAAACAAAATGCAAAAATGATATTATCAATGGGTTACGATTACAGTGAAGATATTAAACAAATAAATGATTTGGATAAAGAATTTGTAACAACTTATGTTAAAAGTGATGAATATATTACAGTGAAGGACAATATATTCCAGCCGACAGCAGCTAATATATTCTCGACAATTGTTTATGTTTCAGATGATTATTTAAGGATGTAAGTGTGCAAAGTACAAAAATATAAGATTGATATCTATATTTGTATCCAATGGATATAAATAATAACTCATGAAAAATGTATATGTCTCAAATCCTCTCATTTGAAGGATAAATGAAATCACATATTTTGTTAAAAAAAATAAAAAAATTTTTCTACAAGTTATCATTAACATGAGTGAGAAACATGACAATGTAATTATTAAAAATGTTATTAGAATTTTAATAACCTCATGTTATATGGGAGATGAATCTATTATGATAAATGCAATAAAAGAGGTTAAAAAGCATCATGTGGATATTAATATGTTAGGAATATCTGGAGATACACCCTTGACAACAGCATGTACTTATGAAAATTTCATTGCGGTAAAAATTTTAGTAAAGAATGGTGCGGATGTAAATGTAAAAAATGTTATTGGTATACATGCTTTACATAAAGCATGTAGTCGTGGAAATATAGAAATTGTTAAATTATTAATAAAGTACGGAGCTGATATTAATATTGTAAATAGAGAAGGGATAACATGTATAATGATAGCATGTCTTCACAATAATTATAATATTGTAAAAGAATTGATTCTCAACGGTGCCGATCTAAAACATAAAAATAAATTTGGTGAAACTGCATTTTTGATGTCACTTACTTATGGATGTAACTATACCACTAAAATGATATTATCGACAGGTTATAACTACAGTGAGGATATAAAACGTGTTAATAATAAAACTAAAAAATTTGTTGATACATATGTTAAAAGTAATGAATATGTGATAGTGAAAAACAGTATATATCATTCATTAGCAGCTGATATTTTTACATTAATCGTTTTGATTTCCGATGAATATTTGAGAGTATAATGTAAGCGCATCAAAAATAATAAAAACATTTATAAGTTAAGCATTGCTTTACTTACATTATTATTAGATAATTATATTCAAACACAATATTTATCTATCATGTATAACATGTATTTTGAATAGCAGTTGTCCATTAACATTTTAAATATGAAATCATTGTCCTTAATTCTATCTATGTATTCATCCCATACCTTTTTCATTTCTACTCTATTTTTAATCCAATGAATTGGGTCGGAAAGATCACTATCACCAACCATTTCTCTATGTGCAGCATTATAAAGTTTGATAGCTTCCTGGTCAAATTTAACGTTTAGATATTTTGATTTAATCTTATCTTTAAGATAAACCTCACCACTATCCCAATCAATGTATCTATAAAGAGTGTTCTCATTTCTGTGTCTTATAAATTCCTCATCAGCTCCTTCAGCAGTATCCTTTACACATTTAATATGATAACCATCATCAAGTTTATTGGTCTTTTCATCCCCGTCTTTTACATATAAAATATTATCATTTGAACAATAAAAATCTTTAAATCTGCTAGCAATTCCTTCTTTGTGATCAGTGGAATACTTATAAATGACATTTGGATTCATTCTAGTACAGATCAATACGAATGACCAATAATCCATACTTATGTTATCACTACAATTATGATCTTTTAATACAACTCCCTTTGGATATGTCACATAATAATGTGTAACATAACCCAGATCACTTTCTTCCATTAAA
>JGI26530J50255_1002488_pt1 | contig 10740 bp, 8 predicted proteins | sample ThiBiot_500_plan_2_FD_50255 | JGI IMG/M metagenome (IMG submission 50255) | reverse complement strand
AACATATCGTGCAGTTAATTATATCGTCGTAACATATGATTCTCACACCTGGTGCAACAGTTTCTCTATCAAAGATTGAAATCTGTGGAAGAGTAGCTTCTTCATTAATCTCCGTTGTCTCTNCGGGCATATTAGCACGATCAATTTCATTATTATTTGTTTGTGCGCCTTGAGTCAAAGCAATTGTATTAATAGTTACAGGTGGATTTGTTACTGAAGATGAATGATTGATAGATATCAATAATTGGCTTTTTTTTCTCTATTTACGATGATTGATTACTCAACTTACCACAATCGATCTCATCCGAAGCATCATCACATTCGGGATTACCATTACAATATGCTGCACATTTTGTATTATCGTCCTTACAAGGTTTTTTTCCTTGTGGACATGCAAGATCATCTATTTAGAGTGGGAAAAAGCAAGTAGCAATAAGCGTGTAAAGCAATAATGAGTCGAAAAATATTATTCGAAGAAAATAGACAGATATATGTACATAAAGATGATTTATGTGACAAGGAGAAATAGCAATTGCGTTTTAGTGACAACAACTTACTTTCATCNTTTTGTCGTGCGGACCTTACCAATCCATCATATTTAACATTGGCACTCTAGCAAACAGAAAATAATCATANTTGAGTTAATCATTTTGTAAAACGATGGAAAAAGAAATCGTACTTGTGATATCGATATGCTTGCAATTAAACAGAAACACAGGAGAAAACCTGTGAGAATTTTTGCGTCCATCCCCAAAAAACTAGGATCGACAAATTTGGAAATATGTTAAGAGAATCTTATCTGAAAATAAGAATAAAGAATAAAGAATTGTGCTTTAGCTTTACGCAAGCATTTGCTTTCATCTATCTCTTCAAGACTACAAACGACAAAATCAACTGATTTCCATATTCTATCATGAAAGAATTTTGTAAATTATCTAATTTCTATCTCTATATAAAAAGGCACACTATTATTAGGGTTCATTTCACATGAGTAATAAATATAAACAATACTACGCGAAGGACATATCTTTATATAGATTATAATTTCTTTTCTCACACGCATATTATTTCGATAATAAAGTAATCAGTTTGTGATACATTAACATATAAAGAACAAGGTCCAAACAAATAATTAAGAAATCTTTTGTGTTTACTTAAGCTTTTCTTTTCTATATGTCATAAAGCAAACAAAACAAAACAAATCATTCATTTTAAAATTTTTCTTTTACGTCGATCAAAAGACTTACTTTGTTTAGTTTTTCTCGTGGGAAAGAAAAATGAGAAATGAATGCGAAAGTTGTCTATAACTGGCAGACAAACGACTATTTCTTCTTCTCTCTCGTATTTATACAAACAAGTACTACACATATCGTATCTATGATTTTGTCTATCTACGATATAGAAAATTTTTTTCGTGCTCTTTACTAATAGATGCAAACTCGTTTCCNACATACATATAAACAGCTAGTGCTATAAGCCAGAAAAAAATCAGAATAATCGTCTGACTTCTTTTTGTTATTCTTTCTCTCGGCAGTGGTTATGTTGAGTAATAAATAATGATAGAAACTACTATCATTATAGACCACAAAAAAAGTAGCATCTCGTCTTTTATTATCTTCTTGTCTTTCTCTCTTCTTTTTCATCTCTTTCTGCACCAATGATAACGAATCCGAAAAAAATGATATACTGCGGCTACATCAATTATTTCTTACAGGAGAACACTATCATCAAAAGAATCTATTGGNTCTAAAGTCAATTGTGCAAAAATATTTACACGTATATATATATATATATATATATCATTTTTATGAATAGAGAAATCCTATAATTTTCAAGAATTTGTCTCGGGAAAGATAAGACGAAGACGCGAATCGTTCGTCACCTTTATCTTTCATCGTTATGTCATTGACACAGAAAAAAACCACAGATAAGAAAAAGATCTTTCATTTCAAGGAAGAGAATAGATCTTGCATAAGTCAAGCAAATTAAGATATATACTAACTAAATCAACATCTACATTTATCTTATTTAATCTTTTTTACCATGAAATGCTAGTGCAAAGGATAGAAAAAGTAATAATAGCAGTTTCAACACCTAATGAATCGAGGGATATCGACCACAATGAATAGACGAAAAAAAGAAAAAAAAACGAGAAACGGGAAAGAAAAACACGATGAAACCATTAAACTACACGAAAAAAAACGAAAAAAAAGTGACTCTACTTGATTCTATAGTGATCTATTATAACCATTCTTCATTTTATCATAATAAATACTATAAAATTGACTCACTTGTATTTGAATAATGATTCTTTTCCTTTTCTCTTGTTCAACAATTTACTTTTTAACATATACATATATGGTTTATATGCTTTCTGCATGACGATCGATCATTATTCTCAGGTTAATAAGATGCATGATTTGGTCTTCTGATGATGGAATTTGCCAATCCATTAGAATTGGCAAGGACATGACGATTGTTCAAAATACATGCGTGTATATATGTATATGTTACAACAGGCACGCGTCTCCTTCATTTTCTCTCTTTATTTCTGATTTTTTTCTCTTGACATAGAGCCTCAAACCACAGGGACGGCATCAATGTAAGTGAGAGAGAACGCGAAGAGCAAATGTTTACCACATAAAAACGAACAAGAAGAAGAAGAAGAAGCAGAAGAAAGAAAGAGAAGGTCAATTTGCGTTTTTTCGTCACCAGTCATCACATTTTCTTTATTCAAAAGAATCGACTCTGGCTGACGATCGAGAGAAATACATATCAACCAAGAAAATAAAATTGCTCGATGAGTCTTGTTTTTTTTTTCTGTATTTTTTTCCTTTTCGTTTCTCTTCATCGTTCTCGCTATGCTCTAATAGCACATCGCAAAAACATCGTTCGATTGCCAATTCGATGTCTCAACAAGCATTTCTATATGTTCTATGTGTAGTCTATCAAAATATTTCTAATCTATTAAAGATGACGAAGGCAGAAAAAGAGAAAAAAAGACGGAGAAATATATGTAAACACTTTCGGTTTTTATTCAATTGGCATCAAACATCTCATATTCCATGTTTTCTTGAGCATTTTTCTATTACGAAGCGAACAAAGATTCATATGATACGAACAGAATTTGATCTAAAGCCGCAAATTTAATTATTATCGATTGAAAACTAAAACCATCTCTTTATTCAATAGAAGAGAAATATATATATATATATATGAAAAAAATTATATCAATAACCTTCGTATTCCATAAATCTCATTAATTAAGTATCATAACATTCGACATATCTGAACTGTATATTTCTCGTTTTCTTCTTTCTCAATTAATCTTCATTAGAGATCTCTATCTCATCGTCTGTTAAAGTTTTACCAGTAAATTGTTTCTGAGAAGAAGAAGAAAAAAATAAATAGATANTATTTAACTTCGAAATAACTTTGTATGATAAATTTTTATCATTTGTTCTCGACCTTCAGAGTAAGAAAAAGCTACAGAAAAAAAGAAGAGCGAGAGAGTGAGAGAAAATAAAGGACGCATTCGATTAATATCAACATACACAACTGTACCTTGTTGTCACAAGGAAAATGTTAAATTCTCGTTTTAAACAGCATATAATTAGTATTCCAATAGCATTTATGGACACAAATACATTAAATTTTCAGTCGTATATATAATACATTTCATCCCTTAATTATTACTGTCTCATCAATCAGTGTCACAAAAGACAAAAGTCTGTAGGCAGGAGATAAGAAAAAAATCTGTCGATACTGCTGTCCATCATCGAACTTTTGCTCGTAATCGCTTATATCACTGTCACTTTACATTAATAGAAAACTATTGTCTGTGGTTACTTAACAAGAGTAAAAGTAATGAGAGAAGAGGAAAAAAACGGCCGAACGAAAGAATAAACAATAACATAACCTTGAAAAATATATCAATGAACAAACATCATGTGTACATAATGAATATAATCTTTGAAATCCCTTCAATATACCTCGAGTCAAATAGAGCTTACCTTGAATATATGTAATAAGAAAAAAGAAGAAAAAAAAAGACGAAGAAACGTGTGACAAACTGAACAGCATACACGTCATCGATTGTGACCATAAAGCCGCAATTGCCTGAATCCGTTGATGATATGTGGGTGTGCATGCATGCACATACATTTCGTTTGATGATGTTTCTATCAACGTCATTATCGTCGACTCTCTTCAGGTTTTTTTTGCTTGTGGTTGTCTATCTATCTGTATATTTGCATATATATGATGTGTACGAGTAAAGGCTGTTTTTTTCTTTCTTGCTTGTGTTAGTCTGATACGCGTTTTCATCGTGCATATGTAAAAAAGCAAAAAAAAGCGAGAGAATCTGTTTGATACTTGTCTGTCTCCCTTTTTCCCTTTCTTCNATTTTTTTTCTTTCTCGAACTTGATATTTTTTGTATCGTATCGATGATGGTGTTGGCGACGATTATCATCAATACGTGCTTTTTTTTTCTTCGGTACACCTTCGAAACTGATTTTATCGTCTTATGAGAGAAAAAAAGCCAAAAGAAGAAGGAGAAGAAACGAAAGAAAAAACCGAAAATTTTCATTTNATATGTTGTTGACGATAGGTAAATTTACTCAATATAATATTTACAGTGATAAATAGGTTTTGGAGGGGATGAGTACGTTTATACAAAATCCAATAAAAGATATTTACATTGGCGAAAAAAAATATTGATGATCAATAACGTTTTTTTTTTATATAAGAAAAAAAAGTCCTGTTAACTAGATAAATAACAATCTACTGTCGAATATATTCGTCGATGAAAGTCTTCGTATTTTTATTACTCATTTGTTTGTCATCATCGTCATTCGACCAACGATTAATAGCTATGGGTATCTGTTTAGGCACATAATGATGATGGTGATGTTGATGATGNTGATGATGATTGTGTTGATAATTATTCTGCTGTAGCCATGATAATTCTACTGGTCGATTGTTATTTGGATTATATAGTCGATTATCCTTTGGACTGTATGATCGTCTATATCGATCGACTGGTTCACGATCTAATTCATACGCTGGTTCATATGTTGATTTTGCTTGAAGATTTCTAAATAATCGAAAAATTTTTGTATCGTTTGAGAACAAGTTTTTTTTTTACGTAGACTTCTTTTCGTTTAANTGTTTACTAGCTGTTTTNCCCATATGTAGAATGAATTTTGGAAGTTTATGTCGCAAAGAGCAAACAAAAGAAATCGTGCATTTTAAACTATTCAAGCGAAAGACGAATGAGTAACCAAAAAAAAACGCAAAAATCAACATGAATGTTAACCTTTTTTTCGTTTAAACTTCAAGTGTTTCATTTACAAATTAATCAAAACATGTACGCAATTTCGATTAGGACTCAGTTTGTCTACATATTAAATCAATCTATTGAATTTCTCAATAATATTTGATTTATTGAGTGAACAAATAAACAATAAAAACAGAAGATAAGAGTTGCATATAGAAAAACTGACTGTAAAAAAGCTTGTTGTATTTCTTTTCCCTGCATCAACAAAGTCAAGGATGTTATGTATTTGTCTTGTTCGTTGAAATTGTCATTGAATTCATATTCGGACATAATTCTTGAAGTTTTAATTGAATACAATCGAAGATTTTCTCTGTAGTCTGAGGTGAACCGTTTTCAATTGCACAGCGAAGATATCGAACTTTGTTAATCGATGATAAGAGTTCAAAATGGTGGCCAATGGCTGACGATGGGACAAGTTCAATTAATGCTCGATTAGATTTTTGAAAAACAACATGTGTTAATCCTGCACCATGTATTCCAATGAAAATATCAGTATTTAAGACGATATTGAGCTGTTCTTGAAGACTCATCTCTTCGAAATGATTTGATGTAAAATTAATTGTTGGATATTGAGAAAATTTCGTTTTTAATTCGCTAAGAATTTGTTGTTCATTTTCTAATTGNCGAGAGATCTTTCCCGATGGATTCCGTGGATGAGCAACATAATTATGTCGAACAAGAAAGAGAATNTTCAATTTTTGACAGTTTATCTCTAGATTTAATTGAGGATTAAGATCGAATTGTTGAATAATATGTTCACGAAAATCAGAGAAAAAACTTAGTGATTCACGATGATTTTGTTGTAGATCGAGTTCAGATGTTGGTTGTGGTTGAGCCCAGATTAATTCTTTATAGAAAATCGATGAATGATTTTTCAAATGACCTAATCGAACAAATGAATGAAACATTTTCGACCAAAGTAAATCTAAATTTCCTTTTGGATGTGCATCAAGAAACAGAATTTGAACAGATTTCGGATCTTTTCGAATGAATCGACATAGAACATAAGATGTATATAGATCAGTAATTGTATGATAAATATTCACGTAATCTTGTCGAGTAACTGCAATTGTCGTTCGATTGATAATTTCAATCGATGATGACATATTAGATGTTGTCATTGACGTGAAAATATTCGATAATTGGCTAACAGGAACATTCTTAGATAGATCAGGAATTTGACATGAATGTTGNAGAAAATTTTTTTCATATTTAAAATATTCATCTTCTTCAGCTTGATTGAGAACATCTTGAACATTTTCACCGCCAGTTCGTTTTCCTATCGCTAACTTCGGTTGTAAAACGATCGATTTTGTTACAATAAATAATTTCTGATAAATAGACAACGATGAATTACAAAAATCAACTACATTTTTACACCATAGTTTTAATGGATCACCTGTACAAGCTAACTGTCGTCCTTTTACCGGTAAATTAATTTCGATTGTTTCCTGCTGTAAATTCGTTTCCAGAGGCTTTTTATTAAATAAATGATATTGTACTTGAATAAATATTCCGATGAAAATAAATAAAACAATCAAACGTCCTAAAAATGAACGACGCCGACAAATCGAACATACCAAATAATTCTTCATGCAGAGCAAAGTCTATAAAAATTAAAAAAAAACACGCCTCAGTTTGATTGTGTGCCCTTGCCGTCCTTATCTAGCAATTCTCTTCGGAGTATATGATAAGATAAGAAAAGGTGAGGAAAAATTTCATCAATTTCACGTTATACGTATGAAAAAAGAACGTTTTCAATTTCGGTAGATTTATCATTCGAAAGAAATACGAGACCTCAACTTCACGAGAGAGTGACTGGTGAATCGTATAGTTTATTCTGTTCGACAAGTGTATGAGGAAATATTTCATATAAAAGAACGTCTATCGCTATTTGACTTTACTTATTTTCCATGAGAACAAAGCTTCTTTCAATCGGTGGTTTGAAATTGCTCGTTATAGTGATAGAAGAGAAAAAAAGAACACGTGCATAAGACCATTTTTTATCCGTATGATTGTGAAATAGACAAAAAAAGGTTTGATGTGATCGATTTACAATCATATCATATCACCTGTTTGATTGAAGTGAAATTTATTGGCTCTTCAACGATAGTATTTTGTTACTAAATAGAGACAAATAAAAAAAACGAACAACTCCACTTGGTTTTAATCATTGTATGCGTAAAAATGAGAACTGCTACTCTTCTTCTCATTCATATTTTATCCACTAAGATGAAATACATATATAGGAATAGAATAATAGACGTGATAATAAGTTCTTGATGTAGTAGAGGAATAAATTAAGAAAAAAAAATGCGTCCGAACGAGTCTGAATTTGAACCTTATAATATCAGTTCAATCTAACAAAAAAAACAGTTTCTTAGTATAAAAAAACTCGGTAAATAGGTTTATATGAGATCAAATGGAAATTGTAGGCAAGAGTAAATATTAACTTTTGATATCTGACACGATGCTGATTCGTGTCTCATTCAAGAATAATATCTCCTTTCCAAGAGATTTTTGGCTCAACAATTGTCGCAAACTACTTACATTTATTGAAACATATGTTACACTTAGCGTCAATTATTTGAGTGGTAATCTGTGTTTGTTCTGTTTATTAACTATGAGCTCATCTATAAGGTCTCCTCTCTCCTGAGAAAAGAAAAAAAACACAATTCTCCTTTTTTACTGAGTCATATCCGACTAACAAAGAGACGAGAAAAAAAACGGAGAATTATTAATACCAAAGCATCGTATATCATTGCTTCAGCATATCTTGCGATAATAACTTCAAGATTTTTTTTCTCTCCTGTTGACACAATTATTCTTACATTTTTGCGGACATTTTCTTAGTAAAACGAATGTACTCTATTCATGCGTTATTACCTTGGTATAATCAAGCGTATCGACGAATAAAACACGTTTTTCGATCGTTTTATGATACAAAAAAAAAGAAAAGACGTTGCTCCCTTTATATTGAAAGAAATAAAAACATCTTTGTACTAATAGAACTGTACACAGGATGTATGAAAAATAGCCCCATTTAATTGCCATCCGATAAGAGAAATGTTTCATACGATAAGTATACCAAGAAAAAAAAAAGAAATGTGAAATGTCGTACTCAATTAAACGGTTCTTGAAAAAAGTAATGGCGGGTAGATATATAGATAAATAACTAAACTGATTTGCACTTTTTTTTCATTTGTCAATGACGAATGTCGAAGACAATAATGATCAACTAATGAATCATAGTCTTGTGACGAAATTTTCGAATGAAAAACTCAAGTTTTTTCGTTTCTTTCTTTGGTATTGTTATTCAAATATTTACAATTGGCGTCGGTTGGCACAAGATATCTATCATCTCGAACATTTGATAATTCATTTAGATAATTACCAATTAAAAGAATTTTTCAAAGATAATATTCAGAATTTAATAAAGTATTTTACTCAATTTATGAAATATTTAATTACAATACATATTCAATCGAATGTTAACTCTTCGTTATTTCAAAATGAAATCGACGATTATCTAGCGAATCTTCGAAATCATCTATTCGAACTCAAACAACGAATTTTATCAGCTCGAGAACGTTTTAATCTTTGCCAAAATGATGTCGATGCTTTGAATGAACTTCTTCATTCGATTGAAACTTTCGAATTAAATTCTCAACGAAATTTTACTGAACAAGATAAAGATAAATTACAAATAATCTCATTGAAAAATCTTCTCAATCAAAAATCGAATAAAACTGATTTCATTCAAATGAAAATCTATTTCGATAATCAAATTAAGAAAATACTCGAATTGAACAAACAAAATGCTCGTCATTTAGAAAACATCAAATTAATTAAAATGTCCAATTGTCATACTCGACATATTCAAAATATACTTTCGAAAACAACGAAATCTTCGCAAACATCACGACCCTATATTACTTTCGAGTTAGATCAAATACGAAAATATCAGAAACAAGCATTAATTCAATCACCCTACGGAACCATTCCGCTCTATAGACGACAGGCTTGGGTATAATTAAGTTTCAACAACATTTTTTTTTTAAATATTGACTTTTATTTTCAAAAAAAACACACAAAAGGCTGCAGCAAATCTCTTTCCGGGTTACTCATTAAATTTTCTTCGTTACATGCAAAATTCACTTCGAATGCAAGTAATTAGGATATTTATCGAAGAATTTTCTTGTTTCAATATCAAATTAGATTCATGATTTGCTTGGTTATGATCCATCGAATCTATGTACTNCAATGAAAAAGTCGAAACCTGTAAAAATTTCGAATAGAANTGTAAATTCAACTAATCAAGAAATAATGATTGTTGGAACAAATAATAAATTCTATCGAGGTCAAGTTGATTCTTGTGAAATCGTGCCGATGAAGAAAAATAACGAAGAAAAACAAATGAAAATAAAAAAANTTCAGGAAGAAAAAACGGATATTCATTTCGATGAACTAATTCAAACGAAAAACAAACTTTTCGACGAGAATCTATTCGAATATTTAGATTGGCAAACGGAATTTAATGAACAAGTATCGATTCAATTCGAAATATGCCGCAGAGTTCATGTTTTTTTCTTGTTTTNGAGGATTTACCCGATGAACTTTGCGAAGACTTATTTGACCATTGGATGTCGATTGTTTGCGACGAACAATCATCTGAATGTCCATCGAAATCGAATTCAACTATAACTCAAATAAATTCTGATGAAATAGAAAATCAAATCGATGATAATGAAATTCCATGTATATGCAGTCAATGCGATGAAATCGATGATGNAAATTCAGTTTGCCTTTGTTCACAATGTTCATGTCGATGTTTGAAACAGAATCATGAAACAACGAATGAACATATATCCGAAGAATCATCATCTATGGAAATTTCTTCGATTAAATCCGAAAAAGATGTGTCTCTTCCATCTATTCCGTCAGTGCAAATTGCAGCCAATGAAAACATTGAGTCTTGTAATTGTTTTCAAAATCATCAAGCCCTCGAACATCTTGATTCGACTTCAAGTAGTTGAAAAAAACAACAAACAAAATACTCCCTTCTTTTCGCTTTAGATAATATCGTTCATCCAATATTTCATTCAATCGAATTAGATAATCCGACAAATTATCGACAGCAGATTCTTAATCACGCTATCTAGTCTTCGATATTTGCTTTTTTTCGTTTTATTGTTTGTTTTAAATTAAGAAGCATTAAAAAAAACTATATTCATTTGAAACAACTTAAACATGCGATGCGAATGCTTTCTTGGTTTTTTTTTCTTTTTCTTTTCACAATAAAATCGTCAGATTCTTACATTCTGCCCATTGATTACTTTATTTTCATATGTAGCTTGTTTTTCAAGAGAAGAGAAAACAAGAAAGTGTAACCGACTTTTTT
>JGI26530J50255_1002442_pt1 | contig 10864 bp, 5 predicted proteins | sample ThiBiot_500_plan_2_FD_50255 | JGI IMG/M metagenome (IMG submission 50255) | reverse complement strand
TTGGGCTTTGACCATTTCTCAGTTGGATGTATATTTTGAAGGAAGGCTCAAGTTGAAGCTTACAAATTAGACGATGACACAGTTAGTCGAACATTCCCAGGATTTTTAATTATTAGGCTCCAGAGTAAAATCAATGGAGCCTAGTTGAATAAATAATTATATGTTATTAGATTATTCTTCTTGAGCGTCCTTTTTTTCTTCTTTAATTTCTATCAAATTAAAATTATTCATTTGCTTTTTAGGTTTATTTCCTAATTTTTGTATTACATTTCTTAAACTTATATTAGGTGATAAATCATCCTCATTTACATCTTTACGACATGATGGGCAAGTTGGATCTTGACTTAACCAACTAATGAGGGGGAGATGCTCAAAAGTATGCCCACATCTTGTGATAATAGGATCTTGGTATAATTCAAGAGTTATTGGACATATAAAATTATCGTTACCATTTACGTTATTAGTCTGCATTAGGAAATTAAATCGCTCTGTCATCTCTTCTAACTGTTTTCTTGTATCTTCTTTCATTTCGTTCTTTTGTGCTTCTAACTGTTTTCTTGTATCTTCTTTCATTTCGTTCTTTTGTGCTTCTAATTGTCTTCTTGTATCTTCTTTCATTTCTCTTTTTGCTTTTTTCATTTCTAATTTATTATCTAGGACGCTTTCTAATTGAGCTTTTTTGATTTCAGTATCGGTTGAAAAAGATTCAATATCTTTTCTTTGTGTATCCATACGACTTAAATTTGAAGAATTGGTTAATCTGTGTTGTACATAAATATTATCATTTTGTAATCTGTTAATCATATCTTTTCTTTCTCGAGATCCTGGCCAATGATCATGTCGTGTAGGGCTAAATATATTAAGTTTTTTTTCATCGTTATTTGATAAATTTTCCTTATAAATTTCCTTAATTTTTTTGACTTCTTTCGAAGGAACATTAATATTTTCTTCTATAAAATTATTTGAGACTAGCTCTACAAATTTAGGTTTTAAATCTTCTATCACGAGGTTAGCTAAATATTTAACTGCGTTCTTATTTCTTAATTGTTCCAAAGCTTTATATATATTCTCTAATAGGGTTCTTTTCTCTTGTATGAGAGCATGTTTATCTTTAGCTCGTTCTACGAAATCAGTATTAGTAATTTTTGCTTTTAAATTTACATTATTTACCTCTTCCAATTCTTGCGAGCTAAAAGCTTGAAAATTTGATGTCATAGATATTATTAAAACATAAATAATTGATCTAAAGTTCTTACTTTTTAAATTAATAATTTTTTTCATTTTCTTTTCCTTTTTGAAATATTTACAATAATAAATTGAAAATTCTCATTAAATTTATTTAAAGAATTTCTTTAAAGTAACTCTATTCATTTAAGAATTATTGAGTCATATGCTTCTGAGTTGCGCCAAATATAATCCATGGAATAAAACTTGAGAGACCTGCGGCAATATTGGGTCCACGCTTTTTTAATATATTATCGGCTCCTGGACAGCTTTTGTTGATAAAATACTTTGTAGTTGCTCCGGCAGTTAATCCTACAGCAAGACCACCTAAAACCCAGGGGGTATACATTTCCTGCGATTCAATATCAAAAGCATTACTAACTAGTAATCCGCAACCTGTACCGGCGAATCCCATATACCACATAAGACGATGATTACTTAGAAAGTCACTTACAGAATGAGTTAATTCTTTTAATTTATCTAAATAGCTACGTGTTATTGCGTAACCATTATCCCAATCATACTGTTCACTTAAATTCTCCAACCCTTCACTTACTCTATCTCTTGGTTTTGGGTTTATAGGTTGTCCTTCTTCGTCATTATGGCTTGCCCATAAAGGTGTAAACGCAAGTAGCCCAACAATTGTACTGTAAACTTTAATCGATTTAATAAAATTCCTAAACATTATTTATCCCCTTTTCATTTTTTTGGTATCTATTGACCCAGTTTAAAAATAGCTGTTCAATTTGTGACTTAAATTTTCTTTATTACCTTAATTTAATCACAATTTAACAGAGATGAACCTTACTTGACGGAAAACCGGAATAAGGTTCACGCAAAAAATATTTTCAGATTTAGGAAGACATAGATATCCGTAAAATATAAGGATATTTAGTTTTACAAGGCTAAAACATGAAAACGTCAAAGAAAATCAATGATTGCTGATCCAATTTTTTTCTTATAGATTTTTAATCTACGTAAAAAACACATAGATAAGAATTTAATGATCAGGTATTTTTTTAAATGGTGATAATAAATCTGGCTTTTTGGAGATAGTCTTTTTATGCAAAATAAACAAACGATTCTCTCAGAAGATTTTTACAAGCAACATCTATCAACTATAAATAATGTTCATTTTACACCACGTGAAATTGATGTGATTGCTTGCCTTTTAAGTGGAAGAAAAACAAGCAAAATAGCATTTTTTTTAGCAATTGATCCAAGAACTGTCGAAACCCATATTCGTAATATGATGGTTAAGCTTGAATGCAATACACGCGAAAGAATTATTGATTTTATAGAAATCTCTGGTAAAGCCCCTTTGTTGAGAAAATATTATTCTCTATTACGTAGTGACATCCTTTTTGAAAAAAGTTTGAAGGATATATCTAAGTTTCCTCGAGAAAAAGAAGTTAATTATATTTCTGTAATTGATAAGGAAAAAACCTCTCTTTTCAAGTATCTCAAATCTCATTTAAATCTTGCTGGTTTTTCAGTTTCAGATGCAATCCAAAAAAAGGAAGGAGATTTCGTACTTTATATTTTTCCTGAATCTTTATATAAAGAAGATGTTTCTCTCTTGCTTCAAAAAAAAGAATATAATGAAAAAAGCATTATTATCTTGTTGCAGGATAAAGAGAATTTTAAGGAACTTTTTCCAGAATTAAAAAAAGTAGAGGTTATTAATTTTGGAAAAGAAGCAAATTATTATTTTTCTTTTTTTCTTATTCTCAAAAAACTCATAAAAAATCCTGATATGGACAAAATAATTACGGAATTCAGGAGTAAATATAAAGCTATATCTCTTGAATTTGAACCTGAACAACTTCAAACTAATGAAAAAAGATATCAAAATAGAATTAAAATAAAGAATAAGTATGTATTAATCTTTCTTCTTATTATTGCAATTTTTGGGATTGCTTTATTAACATTCTTGTGTAATCAAAAAAATGATCATCTTACTTTTCGATCTGATTTAGCAATCCCTAAAAATATTGTTTGTTTAGAACGTCCTGAGCTTATGGAAAAAATTGATGTCCATTTAAAAAAACAAAATGGTATTCAAACTCTAGCACTCGTAGGTCTTGGAGGTTCAGGAAAAACAACACTTGCCCGTCAATACGCACAACAAGAAAAAGCAGATATAGTTTGGGAAATAAATTCTGAAACACTTATCAGTCTCAATGAATCCTTTAAAAATTTAGCTGAAGTCCTCGCAAAAACAAATGAAGATAGAAAATTATTAAGAGAAATAAATGAGATAAAAATTTTTGAAGAAAGAGAGAAAAAGTTAACTGAATTTGTAAGAAATCGACTCAAGCAACATTCGGGTTGGTTTTTAATCTATGATAATGTCGAGAATTTTGAACTAATTAAATTACATTTTCCTATAGATGCTCATACTTGGGGTGCAGGAAAAATTATACTAACAACTCGCAATGAAAATATCCAAAATAATAAGCAAATAAACGGTCTAATTGTAATAGGTGAATTAACATCGACTCAAAAGCTCGATCTCTTTATGAAGATTATGCAGCACGGAAAAGAGCATAAACTTTTAATGCAAGATAACAAAGAGCTTATTGAATTCCTGAAACAGCTTCCCCCTTTTCCATTAGATATTTCGACTGCCGCTAATTATCTCAAAACCGTTAATATTTCTTATGGACAGTATTTAGAAAGTCTAAAGCATCAAGATAAAGATTTTATGGCTGTTCAGGAGAATCTTCTTAAAGATGGAGGGGATTATCAAAAGACACGTTATGCCATTATTACGTTTTCTTTGGAACAACTTATAAAAAGTCATAAGGATTTTCCGGAGCTGTTGTTGCTTATTAGTTTGCTTGATTCTCAGGATATTCCTAGAGAGCTATTAGATAAATATAAAAACTCAAGCATTGTTGATAACTTCATTTATCATCTTAAAAAACATTCGCTTATCTCAACTTCTTTGTCAGAGTCTTTTTATTCTATCCATCGAAGTACCCAAGCTATTGCTTATTCTTATCTAAAAAAGTTGTTAGAACTTAATGGGGAAAACTTAAAATTAAAAAGGATCATATATGCTTTAGATGATTATGCTGACAAGTATATTGAACTTGAAGATTTCTCAAAAATACAAATTATAACTCGTCATCTTGAGAAAGTCTTAAGTCATTCAGATATATTAAATGATTTTTCTACAGGTCTTCTAGAAAGCAAATTGGGTAGTGCATATTACTTTGTCAACAGCGATCAATCTAAGAAAATTCTTAATAGTAGTTTAGATAAGTTGTGGCCCAAACTTATAGAAAAGATATCCTCTTCACATAGGATTAGGATTGCTCGTTCTTTAGTGCACGTAGGCGCTATTTATACAGAGTTAAGACTCTATAAAGAGGCAGAAGAATTATTTAAAAAAGCAAGCCATATTTATGGACAACCTGATATAAAAAATTATGCTGATTTATCTTGGGCCTTATCCTCCTTAGGTAATGTGGAAAGAAGACTTGGCAATTATGAAATAGCTAGAGATTATCTTGAGAAAAGCATTCAGCTTCATAAGCAATACGGGACAGATAAAAAACGCCTGGCTCGTACCTTAGCTTATTTAGGAAGTGTATATAGAGGACTTGGATTCTATCAAAAATCTGTCGACACTTTAGAAGAGAGTTTATCTATTTATAATGACAATTATCCCAATGATCATTTCAGAATTGGGTGGACTTTATTACGATTAGGTAATGTTTATAGTAATTTAGGAGAGTTTAAAAAAGCTAAACACTATTTTGAAAAAGGTCTTCTTATTTCTCAAAAATATTTCCCTACTGACCATGTAAGTATGGGGTTAACATTAACTTACTTAGGAATCTGTTATAGAGAACTAGGAGAGTATCACAAGGCTGCGGCTATTCTTGAGCAGAGCTTAAAAGTTAATCAGAAACATTTTGATCCTAACTACAGGAGAATGGGTTGGGTCTTATTTCACTTAGCTACAACTTATAAGGCATTAGGCAAAGATCAAGAAGCTCAAGAAATATATAATAAGGTTCTTAAAATTTATGCTAACTATTGTCATGAAGATAGTATTGAAGTGGCAAACATTCTGAGAAATATGGCGAAAATCTATCTAGACTTAAATTGTTTTAAGGAAGCTGAAGACCTCACTCAAAAATCACTAAAAATACTTGAGCCTCGCCAGCATGTAGATGCCTATAGATCGTATGAAATTCTTGGAGAGATTTACTTGAAGAAATTTTCTCAAATTAGGAATATAAAAAAAGAAAAGGAGATTAAATTTTTAAGAATAAAAGCAATGAATTATTTTAATCAAGCTTTACAAAGAATAAATCCTCATTTTTCTCAAAATTCAGCTCATATCGAAAGGCTAAAATCTAAGATTAAAAGCCTGCAGAAATAAGAAGTTTATTATTAAAAGAGGGGATTATAGAAGTGAAATTACGACATTTTGGAAGAAAGAGTAATCAAATAATACAAAATAGAATTTTTCAAGGTTCAAATATTTTTTTTCAAGTTTTCTCTCAATCTTTCTACTTTAATCTTGTTGTAAGTTGTTTATGTCTTGCTCAAGTCAACCTTTTATACGCTTCTGAACATTTAGAAAATCCAGGAAAAGATGTATCTTACTACTCTAGCAGTGTTTTAAATTCAAACACTCAATTTTATAAAGATGCTAACCATCCACTTACGCAAGTTTTTTGGAAACAAAGAGATATTTCGCGAAGGCTACAACAATTAAATCCAGAAATAGATCGAATAAAACAAGATATCCTTAACTATAAAACAAATTCTATAAAAATCACTGATGAACAAATGGAAAAATACAAAGAAATTTTAAAATGTAAATCTTGTGAAACAGATGTTGTTTTAGACTTAGATAAAATTCACATTGATGATCTATTTCCCCTCAATAATCTTGATAAACCTAATAGTGGATGGAGTAGTGGGACTGCAGTTATTATCATTAAAGATAATGGAAAAAACCTTATTGCCATAAAAAATTTTAAAAAAATAGAGGATGGAGTGAAAGAACTTTTCTATTCTCTAATCGCCTCAAAGATTAATCCCGCTCCTCATATGATTAAAATGGCACGCATCTATGATTGTGTCATTTGTCCACAAAATTCCTTAAGCATTATTATGGAGGCCGTCAATGAAACTAACATTCATAATTTGTTATCCACTCCTTCAGCAATTGATGCTGTAGGGGCTTGTGCTGAATACTTAGGGAGATTCCATGTTGAAAATTATCATAAATTAAATAAAAGCGATGATGGTAAAAAGCATCTACGTCACGTATCTCAGTCTTTTCATACGCTAACGCAAGATACATTAGAAGAGCAGGATGAAAAATTCAAATTATTATCATTAAGACCGAAGGAATATGTATTAGATGATCAAGTAATAAAATCAGATATGGTTGTTACTTTGTTAATAGAAAAAGATCAAGAAATATTTGAAAAATTAGTGAAAATTAGAAATAAATCTTTAAAAGAAAACACTGAAAATATTTTCAGATCATTATTAGAAAACACTTTAGAAAAACATCCTTATTTTTTAACCATAACTCATGGGGATGCTCACGCACATAATTTCTTTTATGATAGTTCTGATTTGGAACAAGATGGTGCTGATGTCCCAAAAGATTCTTATCAACGCGTTAGCATGATTGATTATGCAAGCATCATAAAAACTTATGGCAGCATAGGTGATCCTGCAGAAGATGTAGGGCGCTTCTTAGCCGCTTTGCGGAATTGGTGGGCTCTTGAAAATCAAGATGAACAAAAAGTAATCGATTTACAAAATAAATTTATAGATCGTTATTTTGAGACAATAAAGAGCAGTAAAATTATTGAAGGAGACAATCAAGAATATTTTCAACAAAGATTTCAGGAAAATGTTAGTTTTTATAAGCTACGCTATTACAGAACAATTTTTAATGTCAAAAAAGATAATGATCTAAAAAAAGATGAAGAGATAAAGAGAAAACTTTTAAAATCTTGGATTCAGGAAAATGTTCATCTAGAATCTTTTACGGAAGAAAAACCTAAACCAATTACAGAGCAAGGAAAAGAGCGCTTTTGGAAATCTATTGATGACAAGAATATTGTTCACTGGCTACCTGACAGATCTAATGAATTTATTGAAGCTACTGCTGAAGGAGAAGATGACAGTTACTTAACATCTTTATGGAGGAGACTTGAAAATACAGGCAATGTAACGCTTTCATCAACAGCTGCCATAGCGGGCATGGGTGGAATTGGAAAAACGTCACTAGCTTTAGAATACGCTTATGAAGCTCTTACAAGTAATGCTTATAATCTAATTTACTGGATACACAGCGGGAGTGAGCCTTCACTTATAAAGGCTTATAAAGAGATTTTGCTTAAGATTATTGATTCAACCCTATATAATTCTGTTAAGTATGGAGACGACAATTATATTATTAAATTAATTAAAGAGCATATTCCGAAAAGAGGGAAATGCCTCTTAATTTACGACAATGTTCCCGACTCAGAGTTTTTAAAAGATAAGACCCCAGAAAATACTCATATTTTAATGACCTCTCGTTGCAATCAAGGGTGGGAAAGCCAACCCCTTATACTGAACGTATTTTCTACAGAAGACTCTATCAGATACTTGCTTAAAATTACAGGTATTGAAAAAACTAATGCTAATAATGATATGATAGAAACTCTAAAAAAACTTGCAGAAGAACTTGGTTATTTTCCTCTCGCTCTTGCTCATGCAGCTCATTATATAAAGCTTGTAGGGGGAAATAATGTATTAGAAAAGCATTTTCAAGATTATCTTAATGCTTTTAAAAAAGAAGGCTTAGAAAATTTTGAAGAAAATAGAAATTTTCTTACTGAAGCTCAATCAAAAGTAACGCATGAAAACTTAATTGCTAAAACTTTTCGTATTTCAATGCAGTATGTATCCAGAATGGCTGCAAATCCTGAAATTATTTATAAAATTATGAGGTTCTGCGCTTACCTGAGCCCTGATGTTATCATGGAAGAAATTTTCGTAAAGCATTATAAGGATCAAAATAATAATTTGAGAAAGGTATTTGATCTACTCTATGATTTATCTTTGCTTAAAAAACTTAAAGATGATGCAACATTTTCTATTCATCGTCTTGTACAATTAGTTATTAGAGACGATGAAGAATCAAGACCCAATCCACAGTATCAAGAAATTTTTGAAGGTATTGCTCTCACATTAAGTGATTTTTTTGAAAGTAATACTCAAACTGAAGAGCAACTCACTAAATTGTTGAACAATTTACAACATATTATTCATCTTCTTGAAAATACTATACGGTTGGGAGTTTCTTCTTCTTCTCTTGAACACCTTCAATGGATTGGATGGCTTATAGAAAGTATAGAATCAGTTTCATTATATAGACAATATCAAGTGTCTTTAGAAAATTTAACAAGAAATCCTCAGTTTTTTCTAAGCCGTATCATGGAATCATCTTCTATCGACACATTCATTAGTGAAAACACTCAAAAAGCTCTCAAATTATTCCCTTCTCTTATGTCCGGCTCTATCTCTTCCAACAATATTGCTGAAAACCGTGAACATATGGAGAGTATTTTAGGAAAACTTATGGAAATTGTTGGAGTTCCAAGCAACAAATCAAAATATCTTGCAAAATCATTTATTCAAGAACGGCTTCTCTTTGATCCTTTGACAAGACATAAAAGTGTACCTGAACATATTATTGAAATGGTCAAACAAGGTCATTCTAGCCTTCAAACTGCCTTAGGCAACAATTACTTGCGTAATGCGGATATGGTAAATGCGTTTAAAAGATTTTCTTTAGCTGCTGAGGAAGGAAATACAGAAGCTCAATATAATCTTGCAGTTATGTATCATGAAGGTAAAGTTGTACCAAAGAATATAGGAAAAGCGATCTTCTGGTATACAAAAGCTGCTGATAAAGGACATCCCTATGCTCAATATAATCTTGGAGCAATATATGGTACAGAAGAAGAAGTCCAAGATTATGATCGTTCAATACATTACTTCAACCTCGCTGCAAAACAAGAATATACTCAAGCTCAATTAGCATTAGGTGGGATTTATCTTAAAAAGGGAAATTTTGATGAGGCAATTTTCTGGTATGAAAGAGCCATAGAAAACGGCAGCACTGACCCTGCAAATATGCTTGAATTGTTATATAAAGCAAAAGAAGAATTTTATAATTTTATCATAGATGCCGAGGAAGGAAACATAGAAGCTCAGTATCAACTTGGAGTAGCATATGAAGAAGGCAGAGCAACACCAAAAAACATAACTGAAGCCATTCGATGGTATGTTATAGCTGCTAAAAAAGGTCATCATAAAGCCAAAATAAAGCTGCAAAACATCTCGCAAAAAATTGTGGCTGCTTTTGGTGTTTCGGCAAAACTTTATGCCGATGAATGCTTTAAGAAAGGTGACAAGGATTTGGCAAAATATTTTATGGAAGAAGCCAGAAAAATCTTAAGCTCATCCAAAAATAATATTCAATTAAATCCAATCATGCAAAACTCTAATGAAAGTTTTTCTCAAAAACAACAGCTTTCACATTTTACAGAAAAACAAAATATTATTAAAGAAGGTGGCACTCAGCTCTCTTCCTCAATCCTTGCAAAGAAAGCTCAATTAAAAGATAAAAGCATCGACTTATTTATAATTGAAAAATTACCAGAAGTTAAACACTTAAATTTGTTTACATATCGAGGGTTCAAGATTCTTGCTCAACATATTCCAGCCATAAAAGAATTAAAGTACGTTAGCTTGCTATAAGGGAAGTTGTTTTTTTCGATTGATTTCTCGAAAGTTAGGGTCGGTTTTTTAAGTTTTATAAAATAAGCAAGGCCAGTAGAAAGAATATTCATGTTCTAGACTAAGCGGTGCCTTGTATGCTGCAAGTGTAGAATTGCTTCAAACGGTCTTTTGGCTTAGAGAATAAGAGGATAAATTGTTTTCAACATTTGAAGCATTTATTTAATCTAATAACGAGATAATGCAACAGGCACGGTTGTCTTTTTGTTCACTCTATATATAATTAGTATGTTTTTATTATAAAAAAGCAAGGTTAAATGCCATTAGAAAATATTGATTTATATTAGAAGGCAAAGGCGACATTTTTATATCAAACGGAAGAAAAAAGACATTTTCCGTATTCTTAAGCTGTACTGTTAATTAGCTTAGGGCAACCTAATCATGAAGACGCAAGATTAGAATCCACTATAAAGCTAATAAACGATAATTTTCAGTCGTGTGATGTGTCAGTATGTGACACTTTACAAAGGCATACTATACAAATGAGTGGGTTATCTTCGTCTGAAGAAAGCTTATACTAAATCCATGATAGAGGGAAAACAATGGGTAGAAAGAAATAAGAAACATTTAATGCTACTCAACATACCAAACGAAATTTTTTTTTGGGATAAATATCTTACAAGTTATGACTTTTTAGATTGCAAAGATAAAATTATTCATGCTTATCAAAATGATGAAATTTTTAAAAATGCAATGTACATGGGGTAGTTTGCGGGAAAGTGCAGGAATTAGGGTGTGGGGTTAAATTTGCGTACTTTTGAGATTGTGGATCGAGAACATCCGAGGAGGCTTACAATATCGC